>ERZ1035006.26-NODE-26-length-113431-cov-57.191522_pt1 | contig 113431 bp, 80 predicted proteins | sample MGYA00520694_ERZ1035006 | MGnify/ENA primary metagenome ERZ1035006 (study PRJEB33766, sample SAMN09781746) | gut metagenome | biome: gut microbiome | host: Homo sapiens | place: Madagascar | study: EMG produced TPA metagenomics assembly of the PRJNA485056 data...
TCAATCATTTCATTATATTTTCCCTTAATGACATAACGGAAAATGAAATACCCTGCTACGCCTCCCACTACGAGAGCCACCAGGGCTGCTATAAGTATTGCTATCATTATTTATATATATTTATGAATATCTCTTGTCCGCTATGCTACTGGAGTGCCATCATTTCTTCAGGGCATCTTCTATCTCAGCAGTCAGTTTCTCAAGGACATTGTCATAAGGCTTGGTATCATTGCTGTCCAAAACCTTCTCATAACTCAAAGCCACGTCCAAGAGTGCCATATACAAAATTTCCTTGTCGCTCTTGCGACCCTTGAAGATTTTTGTGTATGTGTTGACCCTATCGTCAATCAGCTTAGCTGACTTACGATAATACTCTTCGTCCTCTCTAGGTATGGTAACCGAGAGGTCGGTATCATAGACGTGCAATCTGATATGCAACTTGTTGTCTTGTGTCTGATCTGCCATCGCTCCGATTTATTTATCACTCAGTAGCGTAATACATTTGTTGACATCTCTGATGAGCTTAGCGATGCGCTTCTGCGTTGCCTCCATATCGGCATCCGAGATAGTCATCATCTTCGCCATCTTCAGACTGTCATAGTCATGCTGTGCTTGAGTCAACTTATCTTCCAATAGTTTAATCTTGGCATCACGCTCATCCACCATGGCATAAAGCTCCGTATTCTCCTGCTTGATTTCCTCAAACTTGAGAATCATCTGCCTTACTCTCGTGGCAAACGTATTAATCGTTTTCTCATTAGCACTCATGTTCTTTTGTTTTTGGCTACAAATTTAAAAGAATATTTTGAAAAAAACAAATATTCTTCCATTTTTTATATGTTTTTAGGTGTATTTCTTGTTACATACACCCTTTTTCAGTCTTACTTACCCATCTTTTGCTTAGCCTTCTCCACATCTTCGTCGGATGGACGTGGTTCTTTCTTGGCCAACATCAATACCTGGAAAGTGAAGTCAGTTACCCACTGCTGGCTAAAGCCCAAGCGCTTGTTGAACTGGCGCAATGAGAAGACGGTCTTCAATACGCTGGCATCGCTGAAGTCATTTTTATTGAAGATATCGTCCACGGTCTGAGCAGTCAATTTATACAAAGACTTCTTCATGAAGCTAGGCAAGCGGAGCTTAAACTTCATCAAGTTGCCCATGAGCATCATCAAGTCCTGAGTGAAGTTCTGGAACTGGATGAGATAGATGTTGACATCCTGCAACTTCTGGCAATTCTTGCGAATGCTAGAGTCGATTTCCTTGAAGAAGTTGTCCTCTGTCTGATACAAGTTCTTCATCATTTTCTTCACGTGAGCCTTCTCACCAATACCCAATCGATTGTTGACAGTAGGCACATGCAAGCTAGTCTTGAACACACGCAAGTCTGGCAACATGGCGAGATTGGTGATACCTAATTGTGAAGCCAAGGCAGCCTGAAAATATACACGCACCAAAGTCATGTAATCTTCCATACCGCCTACCTTCTTATCATCGGCTTTCTTGCCGAATAGCTTTGAAAATATTCCCATTCCTATTTTTAATTTAATTCTTTAATGTTCTCAAATGTTCTGCAAAAATACAATAAATTCACAAAATATCAAAACGAAAGGGTGATTTTTTCGCCGAAAACATTTTTTTTCTTGTAAAAACACAGATTTTATGCCTTTTCTTTCCCATATTCAATTATTTTTAGTACCTTTGCCCCGATTAATTAGTAAATTTTTGAGTTCCAATCAAAGAATTAGATAATCTAATGGCAGGACTCGTCGACAAGACAGACTGTTTTTGAATGTATACATTATAATATATAATATAACGAGAAGATATGAAAGGAATCGTTTTAGCCGGTGGTTCGGGTACGCGACTCTACCCTATCACAAAAGGTATCAGTAAGCAACTGATTCCGATATTTGACAAACCTATGATATACTATCCTGTATCTGTATTGATGCTGGCTGGTATCAAGGAGATTTTGATTATCTCCACACCATACGATTTGCCTGGGTTCAAACGTCTCCTAGGAGACGGAAGTGAGCTGGGAGTACACTTTGAATATGCCGAACAGCCATCACCCGACGGATTGGCACAGGCTTTCATCATCGGTGAGAAGTTTATCGGAGACGACAACGCATGCCTGGTTTTAGGCGACAACATATTCTACGGAGCTGGATTTACCGGTCTGCTCAAGGAAAGCGTCAAAGCTGCCGAAGAGGGACGAGCCAGCGTATTTGGCTACTATGTCAACGACCCTGAGCGATACGGCGTGGCTGAATTTGACAAGGATGGCAACTGCCTTAGCATCGAGGAGAAGCCTGAGCACCCTAAGAGCAATTATGCAGTAGTGGGGCTCTACTTCTACCCTAACAATGTGGTGAAGGTGGCTAAGAGCATCAAGCCTAGTGCCAGAGGTGAACTGGAAATCACGAGCGTGAACCAGCATTATCTCCAGGAGAAGACCCTGAAGGTGAGAACCCTGCAGAGAGGATTCGCTTGGCTCGACACGGGCACTCACGATAGTCTCTCGGAAGCCAGCACATTCATCGAAGTCATCGAGAAGCGACAGGGACTGAAGGTGGCTTGCCTCGAAGAAATAGCGTATAAGCAAGGATGGATCAACAAGGAACAACTGAAAGAGCTAGCCCAGCCAATGCTTAAGAATGGCTATGGTCAGTACCTCATGGCATTGGCTGAGGGCAAATAAGAAGATATCTATCATTTATACTTACATATTTATATTAATAAAGCGTAGTAAAAAACAACATTAGAATAATGGAAGAAAACAAGAACTTAGAATTGGAAGGTGCAGTACAGGAGCAGGAAGAGAAGTCATCCATTGACTTCCAGCTGATTTATGCCACACTCATCCTTAACTGGAAGTGGTTTCTGCTCTCGCTCATTGTATGTCTCGGAATGGGCTATGTCTATCTGAGATACGCAAGACCACAGTTCCAGTCTACAACCAAAGTTTTGATTAAGGACGATGATGACAGCAAGCGTCGAGGCATGGGTAGCAGCATGATCCAGAATGCGGCTAACCTGGGTTTTATCTCTAACTCTAATGGTATCGACAATGAGATAGAGATTCTCTCTGCCCACGACTTGGCTCAACAGGCAGTTTACGATATGAAGGCATACGTAAGCTACTACCACAAGGGTACATTCAAGGACCCATTGGTATATAAGGAGCAGGAGATCAACGTAGACTTGGATCTCAAGCACCTCAAGAGACTGAACGCCCCTATCAAGATGATCATCAAGCGAGATGGTAACTCATATAAGGTAACAGGTTCTTACTTTGTGCCTATCGATGCCTTCATATACGAGAAGGACCCTGTGAATTTTGAAAAGACCATCAAGGGGCTGCCTGCCACCATCAACACCCGCGTGGGTAACATCCAGCTCACTGCCAACAAGGGCTTCAAGCTAGAAGATGGCGAGGGCATCAAGGCTGTCATCGTATCTCCAGAGATGGCAGCCAACAAGTATGTGAAGAACCTCACCGTGAGCCAGACTTCCAAGACTACTACCATCGCAGAATTGGTATTGAATGATGAAGACCCTCAGCGCTCGGTAGACTACCTCAACACCTTGATCAAGGTATACAACCGTCAGGCCAATGAGGATAAGAACGAGATAGCTTATCGCACCGAGCAGTTTATCAACAACCGCTTGGAGAAGATTAACGCCGAATTGGGCAACACCGAAGGCCAGCTGGAAAGCTACAAGAAGCGCAACCGCATGGTGGAGATGAAGATCAATGCCACAGCCTCTGTGCAGAACGCTGACGAATTTGAGCAGAAGCTGAACGAGGCTAACACCCAGGTGGAATTGCTCAAGGAACTTGGCAAGTACATGAACGAGCCAGGCAACAAGTATCAGCCTATCCCATCCAATGTAGGATTGACCGATGAGAGCTCTACTTCTCTCATCAATGAGTATAACAAGATAGCCTTGCAGCGCAATCAGCTTTTGCATAGCGCCAGCGAGTCCTCTCCTACCGTCACTCCATTGACGGCCCAGTTGGACGACTTGACTGCATCTATCAAGCGTGCCATGCGCCAGGCTCGTCTGGGTCAGGAGATCCAGCGCAATAGCATAGCCAAGCAGGCTGCTATGTATGCCAACCAGATAGGTAGCTCACCAGAGCAAGAGCGCGTATTGACACAGATAGGCCGCCAGCAGGAAGTAAAGTCTGGTCTTTACCTCATGTTGCTGGAGAAGCGAGAGGAGAACTCCATCTCCCTGGCAGCTACAGCCGACAAGGGTAAGGTCATCGACGCTCCATCATTGGTGGGCAAGGTGAGTCCTAAGACACCTATCATCATGCTCATCGCCTTGGTACTCGGCTTGGCTATCCCAGCCGGCATCCTCTTCTTGATCGAGTTCTTCAAGTACAAGATTGAGGGCCATGAGGACGTGATGAAGTTGACCACCATCCCTATCATCTCCGATATCCCAGTGGCTAGCGATATTGCCAAGGGTAGAGCCGACATCGTGGTTCACCAGAACGTCAACAACCTTATGGAAGAGATCTTCCGTGGATTGCGTACCAATATCCAGTTCATGATGAAGGAAGGCGAAAAGGTACTGATGTTTACATCATCCACCTCTGGTGAGGGTAAGACATTCGTTGCCTCTAACGTAGCCATCTCATTGGCATTGCTGGGCAAGAAGGTCATCGTTGTGGGTCTTGATATCCGTAAGCCTCGATTGGCTGAGCTCTTCGAGATAGACAACCACCACAATGGTATCACCAACCTGATTATTCACGACAACAATACATGGGACGACATCCAGAAGCAGATACTTTCTTCAGGTGTCAATGACCACCTCGACTTGCTGATGGCAGGTCCTGTACCTCCTAACCCAGGTGAGTTGGTTACCCGCAAGAGTCTTGACGACATCATCAATCAGCTCAAGGAGCATTACGACTACGTGGTTCTCGATACAGCTCCAGTAGGTTTGGTTAATGATAGTTTGCAGCTCGGTCGTCTTGCCAACCTCTGTATCTACGTTTGCCGTGCCGACTATACCCCAAAGGCAAGCTTCGGCATGATCAATGGTTTGAACAACGAGAAGAAGTTGCCTAACATGTGCTTGGTTCTCAATGGTGTAGACCTCTCTAAGAAGAAACACAGCTTCTATTATGGCGTAGGTAAGTACGGCAAGTATGGCAAGTATGGCAACTATGGTAGCTATGGTTCATACGGCAAGTATGGTAAGTACGGCAAGTATGGCTCTTACGGTCAGTATGGCAGCTATGGCAACTACAGCAAAAGCCACTATGGCAATGCCAACGATACAAGTATCAAGAAGTAAACAGGAACAATAATAGGATTAGAAATAGATTATGGCAACAATAGCAGTAGATTTCGATGGTACCATCGTAACACATGAGTACCCAAAGATTGGTACCGAATTACCATTCGCTACCGAGACATTGAAGATGCTGATCAAAGACCATCACCGCTTGATTCTTTGGAGCGTGCGTGAAGGCAAGCTCTTGGACGAGGCAGTAGAATGGTGCAGAGAGCGTGGCGTAGAGTTCTGGGCAGTCAATAAGGACTATCCTGAGGAGAGCCTAGAGAGCAACAACCACTTCTCTAGAAAGCTAAAGGCAGACTGGTTTATCGACGATCGTGGCATCGGTGGTCTTCCAGACTGGGGCGAGATCTATCAGATTATCTCCCACAACACCAACTATCGCCGCATCCTGAAGCAGAAGTATGGCGAGCAGCTGGAGGCTCCTAAGAAGAAACACTGGTGGAGTCGCGGATAAGGCTATCAGACGCTTAGTAAGGCATTAAGAAAGCCCTATATATAATAAGGTGTAATCCTCGATATTCGATGGATTACACCTTATTTTTTGCCATTTTCCCTTCACTCTTCACCTTTCAGCATTAACTCACTATATAACAGTCATTTATACAGGTGAAGAGACATTTTGCCTCTTCACCCACTCTTCACCACCCTTCACCTCTTCCAGCTAGAAATACTGGGAGGTGAAGAGTGGGTGAAGAGCTGTGCCCTCTCTTCACCTCTCGGAACACCGATAAACACAGGGGATTCGAAAGGAAAGGTGAAGAGTGAAGGGAAAAATGGAAATTGAATCAATAAACTCTTAGGCATGTGAGCCATTTGCCACTGTCAAGATACTAATCGCCCCAGACAGCCCACTGTAACCTATGCCGCCAGTGTGCTGTCCCAGTACTGCAAGCACCTGTCCAAGCCCAGACCATAGGCAGTAACTAGTCAATTGCACTCCGTTAAAGCCTAGCCCACACACAACAGAACCTTTGCTACCCTCTGGTAATATAATAGACAACAATAAAAAAGAGGTGTGCTCCAACTAGGAACACACCTCATAATATATGTATAAACTTAAAAGTTGATTCTATCTAACCAGTTATTAGAAGAACAAGTAGCGGTTGTCCACTACGTGAGCGTTCATATAAAGCTCGTTCATGAAGTTGCCTGCATACTGCATAGCCTTCTGACGGCACTTCTGCTCGTAAGCCTTCTCATCAAACTTAACTGGACGATTAGACTTGTTAGTAACCTGGAAGAGATATACACCAGCGTTGCCCTTAACAGCGTGAGCTGCGAAAGCACCCTTCTTGGTTGCTGCAACAGCACCAGAGAGAGCAGGCTCGCTAGCACCAGTAGCTGCGATAAATACAGGAGCTGCGAATGTAATCTGATTAACAGAAGATACCTTGCCACCCTTAGCCTTAGCAGCAGCAATGCTCTTCACACCAGCTACCTTAGCCTCAATCATCTCAGCCTTCTTGTCCTTGATAACCTCAGCCTTGATCATCTCCTTCACCTGAGGATCACTCAAGTCACGATAACCAATGCGATGAATCTTATCGAGTACTACTACCAACAAGTGGTTGTTGTCACCACACTCATACAATGGAGAAATCTCATTCTCCTTGCTATCGAAGATCCACTTCAATGCCTCACGAGTAGCATGGATATTTGCTACATAGTGAGTAGCTGTGGTAACGTCCTTCAACTCCTGTACCTTATAACCATTAGAAGCTGCGTTCTTCAAGAGATCCTCAGCCTTCTGGTTAGCGCTAACGAAGCTAGAGAACTTGTTGTAAGCTGTGCGATATGTGCCCTGAGAGAACTCAATAGGCTTCTTCACTACAGCTGCGGTATACTTCTCTACCATAGCCTTGCGGTCGAGTACCTGAAGCACTACGTAACCCTGACCGAGCTGGAGCTCGTTGAGAGAGTTGACAGCGGCAGTATTCAATGTGTTGATGAAGGCCTTGTTGTCCTTATCCATTGTCTGAGCGTACTCATACTGCTTAGTAGTCATCCAAGCCTTCTCGCCAGTCTGACCATACTTTTTAGCGATAGCCTCGAAGTCAGCACCACCAGCGATAGCGCCATTGATAGAGTCTGCCTTGGTCTTAGCCTCAGCTACAGAAGCTGCTGCTACCTGGATCACACGATACTGAACTGAGTCTGGCAACTGCTGCTTGTTGACCAACTTCACGATATTCAAAGTATTGTCAGCTGCATTCACCTTCACTGCAGATGTAGAACCTACTGCCATAGAGTCGAGCTGAGCTGCGATGTCCTGTGGATATGCGTCCTTGCTAACAGGGATACCGAGATAAGCTACGGTAGAAGCAGACTTGCGAACTACCTCAGAAGGATCAGCTGCAGCAGCAAGCTGTGAGTGGAAACCAGCCATCTCCTTGTTGAGCGCTGCACGGTCGGCAGCTGAAGCCTGAACCTCGATGTCAACATACTTGATGTCACGGCTCTCAACAGGCTGCTTGAAACGAGCCTTGAGCTCATCATACTTAGCCTTCAAGTCGCTCTCTGAAACCTGAACCTTGTCATCCTGGATGTCAGAGTAAGGGAAAGCAGCCAACTGAATCTGGCTCTCCTCGTTCTCCTCCTTGAATGCCATCTTAGCCTCTACAGGGTTAGAGAGGAAGCAGTGAGCGAGCAATGACTGATACTTCTGAGCCAAAGACTGCTGGCGGAGAGTCTTCTCGATGAATGACCAATACTTGAAGATCTTCTCATACTGATCCATCATCTGAGGATTAGCAGAAGGATTAGCCTTCTGAGCCTTGTAATCAGCCAAGAACTTCTGGAGGGAAGTAGCGTCGAAACGACCAGTCTGCTGATTAACGAAGGGAGTCTGCTGAAGCATTGGGTTGGTACCTGTCTTCAAGATGTCCTGAAGCTCAGCGTCTGTAACTGTCAAGCCCAACTTGCTAGCCTCCTTGGCGATAATCTGGTTCTGTACATAGCTATTCCAAACCATGTCCTTCACCTGATTCATCTGCTCCTCAGGAAGGTTCTCCTGACCTTGTTGCATTTTAATAACTTCTGTGTACTCATCAACGAGCTTCTGGAATTCCTGCACGCTGATTTTCTCGCCTAGCACCTCACCGACTTGCTGGCGCTCATTGTTCTTTGCAGAATCGCAAGAGCGGAAAGCTTCCTCGGCAATGAAGGCGAAAAGGCCGAAACTGATAATACAAACCAGTATCACGCCTCTTTTTCTAATTGTTCCTAATGCTGCCATTACGTTTTAATTATTATTATTTCTATTTTCTTTTTTCTTGATAAGGATGCACACTGTGGAGAAGTAGCAGACCTCAACAGACAGAATGCAGCCAATTGACTGCAAAAATACAAAGAAAATACGAGAATCGGGAATTTTTCAGTATCTTTTTTGGTGAATAATAAGAAAAAGAGTGAAAAAAGCGTGATTACGGCGCTTTATTCACTCTTTTCCACCCATCTATTTGATGATATGGAGCTTAACTAGCTCTATTTTTCGAGAGGTAGACTTGATGATTTTAAACTCAAAATTACCTACCTTGATCACCTCATTCAGCTTAGGGAAACTCTGATATTCATGGAGGATAAAACCACCCACGGTCATATACTCATCACTCTCCGGCAGCTCCAGGTCGAACATCTCGTTCACCTTGTCTATCTCCAGTCTTGCCGAGAGCAGATAATCACCATCGTCGGTCTTCTTTGCCACATATTTAGCCGAGTCGTGCTCATCTTCTATATCGCCAAAGATTTCCTCCACGATGTCTTCCAAACTAACCAGTCCGCTGGTTCCGCCAAACTCATCCACTACCACTCCCAGCGACTTCTTCTGCTGCAAGAAAGTTTGCATCAGCTTCTGAGCCTGCATGGTCTCTGGCACGAAAGGCAGAGAGCGCACATGGTCTTGCCAATGCTTAGGATTATGGAAGAGTTCGGAGCTATGGATGTAGCCGATGATATGGTCGATGTCCTCCTCATAAACGATAATCTTGGAATTGCCACTCTCCACAAACTTCTGGCGCAAGTCTTCCAAAGAGGTATTCTTCTCCACAGCCTGTATCTCCGTACGAGGCACCATACAGTCGCGCACCTTCGTATCCGAGAAATCCAATGCATTCTGGAAGATTTTCACTTCGTCATTGATATCCTCCTCATTGGTAGCATTGTCGATGCTCGACTGCACCAGATAGTCCAAGTCTACCTTGGAGAATCCCTCATCGCCAGCCTCAGCATCCATCTTCATACCCATCAAGCGCAGCAATATCTTGCTCAAGAAAGTACTAAACTTACTGATAGGCCACAAGATGACATAACACAAGTAAGCCAAGGGGCTGAAGAAAGAAAGCAGTCGGTTAGGACTAGCCTTGAAGAGCGTCTTGGGCAAAAATTCGCCTGTAAACAAGACGATAAGCGTAGACAAAATAGTATCAGCTGGCACCGTAAAGGCAGCATCCATACCACGGAATATCGTATTGTCGAAAAGACGCGCTATCAAGATACCATACACTACCAGGGCAATATTGTTGCCCACGAGCATGGTGCTGACAAAGCCATTGGGATGATTGTAAAACAAAGAAATCAACCGCTGAGTAAGTCCATTCTTCTCCTTATCCATCTCAGCCAACATGCGGTTAGAGGAGACAAAAGCTATCTCCATTCCACTAAAGAATGCAGAAAACACCATTGTGATAAGAATACCCACGATAAGACTTATATCTATATCCATGATCTATAATATATATTACGATTAATGCATAATCGGGATTGTATTAGCCCTCACAGGTGTAGCCTGCTGACGGATAGGTGCCTGTTGGGCTGCCGTATCGCCAGGAGCGGCAGGAGTAGCACCGCCACCTCCAGAGAGATTGCCACGCTCAAAACTACCCTTGGTATTGCTAACAAAATACTTAGTCATTCGCTCATCACTCCAGAAGTGAGAGCCCTGAAGCGTACGCTCCGGGGTAACCAGCTTGCTGAACACATTGCTAGAAATCTCATGCTTGTTCTCATCCCAAGTGAGCTGTTCGCTGGAGAATCGCAAGCCATCCTTGGTCAGGATTCTCACCCTACCATAGAGCTTCCAAATGCGCTGCTGGTCAAAGTAATAGGCAGTATCGCACTGGATGTAGCTATTGATGTGAAACTTCTCATCAAACTGTTCCAGCAATACGCCCTTATCGAAAATCCAACGTGACGGATTGCGGTTGGTGTTTACCTCCCAACGCTCCGTTACGATGCGGTATTTGATGACTCCAGAGTCGCTAATCAACGTATTGATACCATACGACGTCATCATGGCAACCGAATCCTTGGCATGGATAGCAGCTGCCGTATGCTCCACCTGGTCCTGGCATCCCACCAAGATCATGGACATCAACACACCGATGAAAAAAAAGTTTCTTAACCTATACATTATTATATATACGCGCAAGAGAGTAGATGCACCTTTCTTACAGATGCAAGATTACTGCATCTTCCACTTCTTAAACCAATCCTCATTAAATGTGAAGCCAATGTTGATGCGGAAAGTATTCTCCTTGATCAGTCCATTGGCAGAACTCTTTACCCACTGACCGCTGATGTTGAGCTGAGAGCGGTTGTTGTAAGAGTTGATGATAGGAATACCGAAACCAGCACTCACTGAGAGTTCCTTAGGTCCGTCTACTCCATTTACCTTATAATAAGGTGTAGCATAGCTGATACCAGCACGGTAAGCCACGCGCTTCAGGAAAGATCTGCTGCGCTCGCTGTAGCAATACTGCGCACCCAGATTGAACTTGCTGCGATCCTTGTACACACCATCCTTCAGGAAGTAAGAGCCCTTGCCGTTGTTATCCTCAAAGGTAGGATAGCCCAGACTGCCCCACTTCTGCAAGGTATAGTCGAAGCCCACCTTCCACTGATTGTCGCGATTCCACATCAAACCCACACCTATCATAGTAGGCAACTTATAAGCCTTGCCAATAGAGAATGGAATGGTATCCGAAGTATTGGTCTGCGTATTATTAGAGATGATGTTCATATCAGCAGAGGCTCCGAGGTTATGACCAGGAGAGAAGGTAACACCGGCTGTGACGGCATTCTTCTTATCTATCTGATAGGTATACTGCACACCCAAGTCTATCTTATAGCTATTGACCTGAGTATTATAAGTACGGGTCAATGTCTTATAGTAAGAATTGCTATAGCTATTGGTGATATACTTGGTATAGCTACCCCAAACATACGAGATGTTGGCACCAACAGACAATCCTGCGATAGGCGACCAACCAGCACCCACATAAGCCTGATGCAAGCCACCCTCACCATGGAAAGTATTGGTATAATAAGCATCCTTATCATTGTTCACCCAATCGGAAGATGAATAATCATAACCGATATTGGTGAAAGGCACGACACCAAAGCTCATTCCCAAATGACGGAACAAGCGGAAACCAGCTACTGCATACTCGAAGTTGGAGTTATTGGCATTCTTCTTCACTCCATTCTCATTGAAGTTGGTAATCTGTCCGGAGATTCCAGCATCAAAGATGAAGGTAAGAGAATCCAGCGAGGCATAAGAGGCAGGGTTGAGATAATTGACCTGGTTATGCTCATGAAAACCAAGTCCCACGCCATTCATGCCGCGATTGAATCCAGAAGTCTGGTCAGACAACACGCCTAGACCATACTGACTATATGGAGAATTGGTGCCACTCTGGGCACTTGCAAAAAGAGCCGAACCCAACAAGAGGGTTGCCAAAATAAGCTTTCTCATCTATCTTTTTTATTCATTTTTGTATTCAGAGTGCAAAAGTATTAAAAAAAATCTAGAAAAAAGAAGGATAATCCAAAATAATAAGGTATTTTTGCATCGTGAAACGATTTAAGTATATTTTTAGAGTCATTTTAGCAGTTATTTTAACCAATTTAACTACTTTAGTGATGGCACAGGGACCAGTAGCCAATCCGAGCACTGACATCCCTGAACAGAATCAGCGTGCCAACGAAGAAGCCACCGAGTGGCTAGACTCCGTAGACATATCCCTCTTGACCTGTGGTCCTGGTCAAGAGGTATGGTCGTATTATGGACATACCGCGCTCCGCATCCAAGACAAGGCACACCATAGCGATGTCGCCGTCAACTGGGGCATGTTCTCTTTCCGACAGAGCTTTTTCATTCTCCGTTTCGTCTTCGGCTTGACCGATTATCAGATAGGCATCTATCCGATGAGCGACTTCCTTGCCGAATATGCAGCAGAAGGAAGATGGGTTCGCCAGCAGCGCATCAGACTCTCCAAAGAAGAAAAGCTCAACATTCTGAGAGCCATCGCCGAAAACGACAAGCCTGAAAACAGGACTTATCGTTACAACTTCTTCTATGACAACTGTACGACAAGAGCCCGTGAAATGGTGCTGACTAGCATCGGATACGATAAGTCCAACTTTTCGGATGTCAATACCCACAGCACCTATCGACAGGAGATACACAAGCTAAACCAAGACCACCGCTGGGCTAGATTTGGCAACGACCTACTCTTGGGCGCCCTAGCCGACAGAAGCTTGGACAAAAGAGAATGGGAGTTTCTGCCCGACAACTTGAGCAAAGACTTTGAGACTGAAGGCAGAAAGGACATTGTGGAATCAGCAACACCTATGGGGGCACAAACCGTAGCTTCCAGCGACTACATCACGCTGATAGACAGCACCTGCTATCTCATAGAGCCTCAGCACGAAGCCAAGGTAGCAGAAGACTGCATCACACCTAATGAGATAGGAGCATGCATCTTGCTGATAGTTATCTTGGTATGCATCTTTGAGATATACAGCAGAAAGAATCTTTGGTGGATAGATACCATCTTGCTCACCCTGACCGGATTGCCAGGACTTATCCTCTTGGCTATGATCTTCTCGCAGCATCCTACGGTACAGATCAACTTCCAGATACTCATCCTCAATCCGCTCAACCTCATCTTTGTATGGCAGGCTAGCAAGCAGATGAGGAAAGGCAAACTGCCACTCTATTACGAGGTATGGGGACTGATGCTCATCACCGGACTGCTTCTACAGATATGGCAGAGCTATGCAGAAGGCATGAACCTTTTGGCATTATCTTTGCTAGCGAGATATGCAATGAAGTCTACCCTACTCGATTTGGGTAACAGCAAATTTGGACTTCAGGCTTTCGTATTCAAGAAAATATACAGAGCCAACAAGAAGAAGCTCGACACAAAATAACATGAGACTCAACTAGAAAAAGAAAGAGGCTCAACTAGAAATATTTTTGAACAAAAACAAAACATAAGATGTTAGTAAACAGATATATCACAGCCCTTTTGGTTGTCTTGGCGGCAACTGGCATGGAGGCGCAGACTTATCAGCAGGCGCTGAAGTTTGCGCTCACGGATATATCCTACGATGAATTCATCCAGCAACCGGAGGCGAAGGCATTGGAGGAGGACATCCTCTGTGCCCTCAAGGCCATCAAGCAGGCTACGGAAGAGGAGGATTCCATCAACCGGCATCACCTCTCTTCGGCTACATTACCTGCCGAGGAGCATGACATACTGACAGATTACCAGCATTATATTTGTTTTTATCCCGTAGTGGCACACAAATACCGTGCGCCATACGGCAGCATTGTTATTCGAGGACCCAACGCCTGAGCCTATCAAACATAGGCAAAACAGGACAAAATGCAAGGGAAATCAAAGAATATACTCAGAGAATAGGCATTTATTAAGGAATGATTGCTGATTTTCAGATATTTTTTGTATCTTTGCAAGCAATTTACACAAATGATATAAACTTCGAATAATAATAAAATAAATATAAAACAATGAATTTAAACAAAATTCTTCAGTCATTGTTTGGCAACAAGTCAACTCGAGACATGAAGTTGATCCAGCCAATCGTAGAGAAAATCAAGGCAGAATATCCTAATATCAAGGCCTTGAGCAATGACGAACTTCGTGCAAAAACTAAGGAAATCCAGAAGTACGTACAAGATTACGCCAAGGAGGAGAAAGCTAAGATAGCAGAACTCAAGGCTAAGATTGAGGATACTCCTATCGATGAGCGTGAAGGCATCTTCAACCAGATAGACAAGTTGGAGAAGGAAGCACTCGACAAGTATGAGGTTGCCCTCAACGAGGTATTGCCTACTGCATTCAGCATCGTAAAGGATACCGCTCGCCGTTTCGCTGAGAACGAGGAGACTGTAGTTACCGCTACCGACTTCGACCGCGAGTTGGCTTCTGATCCAAAGAACGACTTCGTTACCATCGATGGTGATAAGGCTATCTATCACAACCACTGGACAGCCGGTGGCAATGATATGAAGTGGGAAATGATTCACTACGACGTACAGCTCTTCGGTGGTGTCGTTTTGCATCAGGGTAAGATTGCCGAGATGGCTACTGGTGAGGGTAAGACTCTCGTAGGTACCTGCCCAGTATTCTTGAACGCCTTGACAGGTAACGGTGTCCACGTAGTAACCGTGAACGACTACTTGGCTAAGCGTGACTCTGAGTGGATGGGACCTCTTTATATGTTCAATGGTCTCTCTGTAGACTGCATCGACAAACATCGTCCTAACTCTGATGAGCGTCGCAAGGCATATATGGCAGATATCACCTTCGGTACCAACAACGAGTTTGGTTTCGACTACTTGCGTGACAACATGGCTACCAACCCTAGCGACTTGGTACAGCGCCAGCACAACTACGCCATCGTCGATGAGGTTGACTCTGTCTTAATCGATGATGCCCGTACTCCATTGATCATCTCTGGTCCTATTCCTAAGGGCGACGACCAGATGTTCGAGCAGTACCAGCCATTGGTAGAGCGTCTCTATGAGGTACAGCGCAAGCAGGCTACCGAGTTGCTCGCCGAGGCTAAGCAGAAGATTACCGAGGGTACCAACACCAAGAACCAGGAGATGCTCGATGAGGGTTTCCTCTCACTCTATCGTTCTTACAAGGCATTGCCTAAGAACAAGCCATTGATCAAGTACCTCTCTGAGGAAGGTATCAAGGCTGGTCTCTTGAAGACTGAGGAATTCTACATGGCTAACAACAACCGTGAGATGCCTAAGGCTGTGGAGCCTTTGTACTTCGTAGTAGACGAGAAATTGAATTCTGCCGACCTGACCGATAAGGGTACAGACTGGTTGGCTAAGCAGGTAAACGATAAGGAACTCTTCGTATTGCCTGATATCACCACAGAGATGAGTGAGCTCGAAGCTCGCACAGACCTCTCTGACCAGGAGCGTCTCGACAAGAAGGACGAGATGTTGGCTCACTATGGTGTACAGAGCGAGCGTGTTCACACCTTGCAGCAGCTCTTGAAGGCTTACACTATGTTCAATAACAACGATGAGTATGTTGTCATGGACGGTCAGGTAAAGATTGTGGATGAGCAGACAGGCCGTATCATGGAGGGTCGTCGCTGGAGCGATGGCTTGCACCAGGCTATCGAGGCCAAGGAGCATGTTAAGGTAGAGGCTGCCACACAGACCTTCGCTACCATCACCCTTCAGAACTACTTCCGTATGTACCACAAGCTCTCAGGTATGACCGGTACAGCTAGTACAGAGGCTGGTGAGTTCTGGGACATCTACAAACTGGATGTTGTTGAGATTCCTACCAACCGTCCTATCGCCCGCAAGGACTTGGACGACCGTGTATACAAGACAGCCCGTGAGAAGTATCGTGCCGTAATCGACGAGATCGTAGAGATGCGCGACGCTGGTCGCCCAGTATTGGTGGGTACCACATCCGTTGAGATTTCTGAGTTGCTGAGCAAGATGCTCAAGATGCGCAATATCCCTCACAATGTATTGAACGCTAAGTTGCACCAGCAGGAGGCTCAGATCGTAGCCGAGGCAGGTCGCTCAGTAAATGGTAAGGGTGCCGTAACCATCGCTACCAACATGGCTGGTCGTGGTACCGATATCAAGTTGACTCCTGAGGTGAAGGCTGCAGGTGGTCTTGCCATCATCGGTACAGAGCGCCATGAGAGCCGCCGTGTAGACCGTCAGTTGCGTGGTCGTGCCGGACGTCAGGGTGACCCAGGTTCTTCAGTATTCTATGTATCATTGGAGGATAAGTTGATGCGTCTCTTCGCCAGCGAGCGTATCGCCAAGGTGATGGACCGTCTCGGTTTCGAGGATGGTGAGCGTATCGAGAGCCCAATGATCTCTAAGAGTATCGAGCGTGCTCAGCGCAAGGTAGAGGAGAATAACTTCGGTATCCGTAAGCATCTCTTGGAGTATGATGACGTGATGAACCGTCAGCGTACCGTTATCTACGAGAAGCGTCGCCACGCCTTGATGGGTGAGCGTATCGGCATGGATATCGCCAACATCATCTGGGACCGTATATTGAACATCGTCAACAACAACGACTTCGCAGGTGCCAAGGAAGAGTTCTTGAAGATTCTCGCCATGGAGATTCCATTCACCGAGGACGAGTACGAGAACGGCAGCCGTGAGGATCTCGCAGAGCGCGCATTCCAGGAAGCAATGGCTGCCTTCAAGCGCAAGACAGATCGCATCCAGGCTACAGCTTATCCTATCATCAAGCAGGTTTACGAGAATCAGGGTCAGATGTACAAGAACATCATGGTACCTCTCACCGATGGCAAGCGTATGTACAACATCCCTTGCAACTTGGAAGAGGCTTACACCAGCGAGGCTAAGAACGTAGTGAAGGAATTTGAGAAGGCTGTAGTGCTCCACATCATCGATGATGACTGGAAGGAGAACCTCCGCAAGCTCGATGAGCTCCGCCACTCTGTACAGAACGCCAGCTACGAGCAGAAGGATCCATTGTTGATCTTCAAGTTGGAGAGTGCTAAGATCTGGGATGCCATGATCAATGACATGTACGATCGTATCGCTAGCATCTTGATGCGTGGTCAGATTCCAGTAATGGAGCAGGAGCAACCAGTACAGGAGGCAGCACCTGAGCAGCCTACACAGCAGAACTACGTAGAGAGCAAGGTTGACATCGACGCTGAGCGTGCAGCACAGGAGGCAGCAGCTAACCAAGATACCCGTGAGGGAGCTGAGGTAAACCGCACCCCATATCGTGCAGAGCGCATGCCACGCCCTAACGACCCATGCCCATGCGGCAGCGGCAAGAAGTTTAAGAACTGCCACGGCAGAAACTTGTAAAGCTTAGAACATGTGATGCCCTATATATATAATAAGGTATAGACTACCCAGGCATCATCACAAATAATGATAAAGATACCTAGATATGGTGAACTCCTCATCATTTCTAGGTATTTTTATTTTAAATAACATCATTGCTACCCAGTTGCAAAGATTTATTTGTAATTTTGCAGCCAAAAAGAAAGAAGAATAACAGTATATGAAATTATCAGAACTCAAAACAGGAGAAAGTGGCGTTATCGTCAAGGTTTCCGGTCACGGTGGCTTCCGAAAGAGAGTCATCGAGATGGGCTTCATCAAGGGTAAGAAGGTGGATGTATTGCTCAATGCCCCACTCCAAGACCCTGTGAAATATAAAATCATGGGCTATGAGGTATCACTCCGTCACAGCGAGGCCGACCATATCGAGGTAGTCTCAGTGAACGAAGCCAAGCACAATGCCCAACTCAATAAGGCTGACGAGGAAGGAAGAGAACAAGTAAACGAATCGCAGGCTGTAGATAGTCAGGAATCTGACGAGCAGGCATTGGGAGACAAGATGCTCGTTGCCGAGCAGGAGGCTGACCGCTTGCACCACGTCATCAACGTGGCATTGGTGGGTAACCCTAACTGTGGTAAGACATCCCTCTTCAATTTCGCATCAGGAGCGCATGAGCGTGTGGGCAACTACAGCGGTGTAACCGTGGATGCCAAGGTGGGACATGCCGAATACAATGGTTATCAGTTTAACCTCGTGGACCTGCCAGGCACCTATTCCCTCTCCGCTTACTCACCAGAGGAACTCTATGTGCGCAAGCAGTTGGTAGAGCACACCCCTGATATCGTCATCAATGTGATAGATACCAGCAACTTAGAGCGCAACCTCTACCTCACTACCCAGTTGATAGACATGCACATCCGCATGGTTTGTGCCCTTAACATGTTTGATGAGACCGAGAAGCGTGGCGACAATATCGACTACGACAAACTGGGCGAGCTCTTCGGACTCTCCATGATTCCTACCGTCTTCACCAATGGTAGAGGCGTAGACAAACTCTTCGAGACTATCATCAATCTCTACGAGAGCCGTGAGGGAACTAATTCTCACTATCGCCATATCCACATCAACCACGGACATGAGATAGAACATGGCATCGAACATATCCAAAAGTACCTGAAGGCAGATGACAGCATCCGCCAACGCTACTCCACCCGATACCTCTCCATCAAACTCTTGGAGAATGACAAGGATGCCGAGGAATACGTAAGCCATCTGAACTCAGCAAAGGAAATCTTTGCTGCTCGTGACGAAGCGGCAAAGCGTGTGAAGGAAGAGACACTCGAAGACAGCGAGACAGCGATCATGGATGCCAAGTATGGATTTATCCACGGAGCCTTGCAAGAGGCAGGTTACGAGACAGGTAAGGCAAAGGACACCTATCAGATCACGCACCTCATCGACCGTGTCATCACCAACAAGTTTGTAGGATTCCCTATCTTTATCCTCCTCTTGTTTATCATGTTCTCAGCCACCTTCGTGCTGGGCGAGGTTCCTAAGGGATGGATTGAGGATGGCGTAGGTTGGCTCGGAGAGACCATCAGCACCTATATGCCAGACGGTCCTGTGAAGGATATGTTGGTAGATGGTGTGATTGGCGGCGTAGGAGCGGTCATCGTGTTCCTGCCACAGATACTCATCCTCTACTTCTTCATTTCCTATATGGAGGATTCGGGCTATATGGCTCGTGCCGCCTTCATCATGGATAAATTGATGCACAAGATGGGCTTGCACGGCAAGTCGTTCATCCCTCTGATCATGGGATTCGGCTGCAATGTGCCAGCGGTGATGGCTACGAGAACCATCGAGAGTCATCGCTCCCGACTGATAACGATGCTGATATTGCCACTGATGAGTTGTTCGGCTCGTCTGCCTATCTACATCATGATCATCGGTACCTTCTTTGCACTGCAATATCGCTCGCTCATCATGATATCCCTCTATCTCGTGGGCATATTCATGGCTGTCATCTTGAGCCGCATCTTTGCCAGCTTTGTGGTGAAGGGAGAGGATACACCATTCGTGATGGAGCTGCCTCCTTACCGCTTCCCTACCTGGAAGGCAATAGGTCGCCATACCTGGGAGAAGGGTAAGCAATATCTGAAGAAGATGGGAGGTATCATCCTCGTGGCAAGTATCATCGTCTGGGCTTTGGGCTACTTCCCTCACAATGAGGAACTTGACAACCAGGCTCAGCAGGAGCAGAGCTATATCGGCAGAATCGGTAAGACCATCGAGCCTATCTTTACCCCACAGGGATTCGACTGGAAACTGGATGTGGGCTTGGTTTCCGGTGTAGGTGCCAAGGAGATTGTAGCCTCAACAATGGGCGTGCTCTACAGCAACAACGACAGTTTCTCTGACGATCAGGATTACAACGATGAAGACGGAAAATACGAGGTTTTGAAGAAGCAGATGACTTCTGATTTGAAGAAGACCTACGGTTACAGCGATGCCGAGGCAGCATCGAAGGCAACGCTCACCGCCTATTGCTTCCTCCTCTTCGTATTGCTCTACTTCCCTTGCATCGCCACCATTGCAGCCATCAAGGGCGAGACGGGCAGTTGGAAATGGGCAGGCTTCGCCGCCGGCTACACCACGCTCCTGGCATGGGTAGTATCAGCCCTGGTCTTCCAGATAGGAAGTTTGTTCTTGTAAAGACACATCATTTGATAACAATAAAAAACTCGCCAAGTGATTAATTCCACTTGGCGAGTTTTTTATGGCTCTACCCTCTTGCTAACCTTTCCTGCAATAAAGGCAATAAATAATCCGAAACAAGCAGCAATGCTAATGGCTATGCGAAGATTGGTAGCCTCGGAAAGCCAACCGATGACAGGAGGTCCCACTAAGAAACCAAAGAAACTGATGCTCGAAACAATGGTCAGAGCGATGCTCGCTTTCATCGTACCCAGTTTGCCCGCAATGCTATAACAGATAGGCACCGAAGAAGAGATACCAAAACCCACTAGCAAGAAGCCCAAAGTGGCAGTGATGAGATAAGGTAAGCCGGCAGCCATCCAAAGACCGACCAATATCAAGACACCACATGTTTTCAAGACCTTGGCTGGTCCATACTTTGTAACAAACCCATCCGCCAAGAATCTACCGAGCGTCATCGCTCCCATTCCAGCCACATAGCCAGCTCGAATAAAAGCCTCATCTGGTTTTACCACCGAAGAGAAATACACACTACTCCAATCATATACAGTTCCCTCGCAGAACATTCCTCCGAAACCCATCAATCCTAATAAAAACAATACAGGGTCAATGCTACGTAAGGAGAACTTAGGCACATCTTCCTCCTCAGCCGCTGCCGTCTGGTCATCTACCAAGAAATGATAACCGATGAAGATGACGAGGACTGACATCACCAAGATAGAACCAAAATGCACGGGAATAGGCAGAAGCGTATTGGCAAAGACAGAACCGATGATACCACCAGAGAATCCACCTAGGCTCCACAAACCATGAAAGGAAGACATGATGTTCCTGCCATACATCTTCTCCAATAGGCAAGCCTGCGTATTGGTAGCGATATTCATCAAGTTTGCCATCATACCGAAAGCCACCAAACTAAGAATCAGATGGAAAACAGTATTGCTAAAGCCGATGCTCAGCAAAGCAAGGGCATAAAACAATTCACAGAGCACCAACATTCTCTTACTACCAAACTTGGTAACCAATATTCCCGAAAAAGCCATCATCAGAAGCTGGCCGATAGGGATGGCAAAGAGCACCGATCCCAATTGTCCATTACTTAAATGCAAGAGATGCTTCACATCCGGGATGCGGCTTGCCCAACTGGCAAAGACCACTCCTGGAACAAAATAATAAGCAGCTACAGCCACTCGCTTGCGTGCCAAATCACTCAAATTCATTGTCATCCTATATACCTTATTTATAATTGAGGCTGCAAAATTACGAAAAAAATAAAGAAGTTCCAACTTTTTCAAGCTAAAATTATATTGAAAAGTGTAGATTTACGCAGGAGTTTGCCTATATTTTAGGCAAATTTCTGCGTTTTTTTGCCTATGTTTTAGGAAAAAACGCCTATTTTCTTGCATATTTCATTTGAAAAGTGTATTTTTGCAACACGAAAATATATTGAAAAGTGTAAATAACAGACCACATTTTATATTGAAAAGTGTAAATATGCGGTCCTAACTTATATTGAAAAGTGTAAATATCATGTTATACAGGAAGATAGAAAAGTACATAGAAGAGCATCTGACGTCTGATTCAGACAAGATTCTCATACTGGAGGGGGCACGTCAAATCGGCAAGTCCTATATCATAAGAGAGGTGGGCAAGCGCCTCTTTCCTAACTTCGTGGAGATTAATTTCGCTGCCGATGATGAAGGAAAGCAAACCTTTAAGGATATCAAGACTACAGAGGAATTCTATCTCAATCTCAGTATGTTGGCAGGCAAGAAGCTTGACAACAAGACCAACACGCTGATATTCATAGACGAGATACAGCAATATCCGCAGTATCTCACTATGCTCAAATTTTTCAGACAAGACAATCGCTACCGATTTATCGCAAGTGGCAGTCTCTTGGGCATCACTTTGCGCTCCACCACCTCCATCCCCATCGGAAGCATCATCAGAAGGGAGATGTACCAACTCGACTTTGAGGAATTTCTCATAGCCAATGATTTTGGAGAGGAAGCCATCCAAAAAATGAAGGAATGCTACAAGAAGAAAAAGAGCCTCAGCATCGAAATGCACAATCGAGTAATGGATTTATTCCGTCGTTACTTATTGGTTGGTGGAATGCCAGATGCTGTCAACACATATTTAGAGACACACAACATCGTTAAGGTGAGAGAGATACAAGAGTCTATTCGTACGATGTATGGTGAAGATGCATCCAAATATGAGCAAGACAATGGTCGCAATTTGCTGATACGTCGCATCTACGATATGATTCCATCTCAAATGGAGAACAAGAAGAAGCGCATTATAGCCAAGGATATCAGAGATCAAAAGGGAGATAGATTCAGCAGATATACAGCTGAATTTGAATACCTCATATCTTCAGGCATTACTCTGGATGTCCACGCCATAGCCAATCCGAAATATCCTCTCAAGGACTCGGTACAAAAGAACCTCTTGAAACTATATCTCAACGATGTAGGCATGCTCACATCCCAGCTCTACCACTATAACCTTCGTCCTATCTTGAAGGATGAAAAAAGCATCAACTTGGGGAGTGTCTATGAGAATGTGGTGGCACAAGAATTGAAGGCACATGGTCATCACCTCTTTTATTATGATAATCGCCAACGAGGCGAGGTAGATTTCTTGGTGGATGACTATTCCAATCTTAGCATTCTCCCCATAGAAGTGAAATCGGGAAAAGACTACATGGTTCATAGTGCGCTCAACAAAATGCTTACCGTCCCAGACTATCATGTTTTGTCAGGAATGGTGGTATCCAATGAGCGAGAAGTGAAGCAAGTCGATAAGGTTCTCTATATACCAATATATTATGTCATGTTTATTGACTCTACCGGCTTAGAGGACGGCGAGATTTACTTCTAACAAAACGAACATATGCTATAGGTGATATGTACGAGGAAGGGAACAAGAAGGCAAATATAATAGAAAACACTACAAGAATAGTTATAAGATTGCCGCCCATCAGCAGGATGACATGTGCACAACACGTGGTGTGCATGTGCACATCAGCTGATGGGCGAGCGCACAACAGCTGTTGTGCGACCGACGAACCTATATCTTCCGATAACTTATATTATATATTCCAACGACTTATATTATATCTTTCGAGGAGTTCTAATCGTTAAACTACAAACTAAAATCGTTATACCACAACTAGCATTCATGCCCGTGTACGTGGGTACTTATACCCATGTACATGAGCAGCCGTGCCCGCGTACATGAGGAGATATGCCCGGAACGATGAGGTGAAATGCCCGGAATTGCCGGGCAAATTTGCCCAACGTCTCGGGCATAAATGAGCAAAACCACAGAGCACTTTCCTCATTGCCTTACGCATAGGATTACAATCGTTTGGCGTGGCAATATGTGGCAACACGTGGCAATAAAAACACGTCTTATTGCCACGCATTACTACCTATATATCAACCGCTTATACTTCAGCGTGGCAGAAATGGCATTAAATTAGGAAAAACTTTTTCTATATATACTGCAAAATCATATTCACCATTGTGTCCAAAATGCCCGAGAGATAGATACAAAAGAAGCGTAGGCTTCCCTTATCTAACTCTCGGGCATTTGGCGTGGCCCTTTCCAAACAGATAAGTTCAGCCCACGCTTATAGCGCGGGCTGAACTTTTCTATGTTTGGAAAACATCTGTTAATCGCCAAATTTCGAGAGTTTCCGAATAGTAAACGCTTTGTATATTAATACATTATATGTCTATAAAATTGTTCTTTCTGTTTCTTATTTTATAATTTAATTGTTATACATTCTGTTTATCGGTCGGCATGGGCGCAAGACTCATCGTCCCTATTCGATTGCAAAGATACAAAGAATATTTGAATTAAGCAAACTCAAATGCGCAAAATATCCTTAATAGAAAAGATTTTGCTAAATAAACTATATTCAGAGATTTGTAACATACTAAACTCAGAAATAGACCGCACACCGCACAAAATCCGCGCAACACACTATATACCACTTCATTACAGCAGTGCGATGTTATAAAAAAACAGCACCAACACCGCACTACACCGCACACTTTTATCACTTATTATAGACTATAGAGTGTTATTTTTGCTTCTTTGAGAATTAGTGCGGTGTTGTGCGGTGTCTGTGCGGTGTTTAGACAACACCGCACTCGTATAAACATAAGAGAATAAAGAGGTTACACGGTTTTAGTGCGGTGTGCGGTAGAAAAGCGAAGCTGTGTTATATTCTAGAGCTACGAGGTAGTTGTCAAATACCCATCCTAGTACCACGATTTTGTTCCTCACGAGGGCAACAAAGTGCCATAACCTGGGCAATTTGTTGCCCTGGCGAGGAACAAATCAGAGGATGCTGACACTTGACAAAGAATACTTGGATGAATTTAGGGAGTAAAGCTTGCTTATTGGGCAGGTAACAAACTTGCCCTCCCTGTGACTTTACCAGCAATAAGCAAGCTTACGCTTCTCACACTCGGCTCTCAGCGCAGCAAGAAAATAGCTGCGCTCTGAGACCCAGCCTCTTACCTTGCGCTCATGAGCCACAGTCTCCAGAAGCTCGGCATCATCATACTCAGCAAAACAAGCCGCATAATGAGCGATTCTTGCCTGGGCATAATCAGCCTGATTGTTCTTAACACTCTGTGAATTGATCACATCATTCACATTCTTAACACTCTGTGAATTGATCACATCATTCACATTCTTAACACTCTTTGAATTGTCTGAATTTGGATTCATAAAGATAATTATTTTAAGTTGTTAAACACTTACGCATCCTTTTACCACCGTGGTTATCTCTATGCGAAACTCGGTTGGTGTGCCACAAATGGGCAACTCTTGATGTCTTAATTCGGATGCAAAGGTAATAACTTTTCTTTAATCCACCAAATATTCAGACAATTATTTTCTGAAAGATTTTATCTGTTGGCTGTTTGCCACTGATAAGTATCACCACAATGGATGTCGGCGGTCTGATTGGCTATCATCAACTTGAAGTCGCCTTCCTCCAATATCCACTTGCCATCATAACCTACAAAAGCCAAGTCATCTGCCTTGAGGCTGAAAGTAACAGTCTTGGTCTCTCCTGGCTGAAGCTCCACCTTATCGAAGGCACGGAGACGACGACCATCTGGTACCATACTAGCTATCAAGTCGCTGCTAAAGAGAAGCACACTCTCCTTGCCTGCCACCTTGCCCGTGTTCTTGACATCCACTGATACCTTGATAACATCACCATGACGGAACTGAGACTGAGATACCTTGAGATTGCTATACTCATAAGTGGTGTAGCTCAATCCCTGACCAAAGCCCCACTGCTGGGTAATCTTGGCATTGTAATCGTAAGCACCTTCCATCGTGCCTACCTCCTCGCTCTTCTTGAAGTCATAATTAGCGAGCGAATTGATTTCCTTTGGATAAGTATATGGCATCTTGCCGCTAAAGTTCTGCTTGCCAGCTACCAATTGAGCCAAGGCATCACCGCCATAGTTGCCTGGCAAGAAGATGTCGATGACACCCTGTGCCAATGGTTCAATGTCGGCGATGAGACGAGGACGGCCCTCATTCAATACCAAGATGATTGGCTTGCCTGTCTTGGCTAGTGCCTTCACAAGATTGCGCTGGTTCTCAGAGAGCCAGAGGTCAGTGAGATTGCCAGGAGTCTCGGTGTATGAGTTCTCACCGATGCAAGCCACGATGACATCCGCATCCTTCGCAGCAGCTACCGCAGCCTCGATATTTGGCTCATTCTCCTCCCAGTACTTACCCTTCTCATTATAAGTAACGCCCTGATTGAGGATGACATTCTCCTTGCCATACTCATTGCAGAATGCCTCGTAGATGGTATTGTACTTGCCAGCAAACTCATCGGTACGATGACCCTGCCAGGTATAGCTCCATCCACCATCCAGACAACGCATCTGGTTGGCATTAGGACCCGTAAGGAGAATCTTCTTGCCCTGCTGCAATGGCAGGATACCAGCCTCATTCTTCAAGAGTACCATACTCTCGGTGGCTCCATCCAAGGCAATCTTGGCAAACTCCTCGCCACCAAACTTAGGATAATTCTTGAGTTTCTGAGTAGGATTCTCAAAGAGACCCAAGCGATATTTCATGCGGAGCACACGGCGACAAGCATCGTCGATACGGCTCATAGGCACCTTGCCTTCCTTCACCAATTCGATGAGATAGCCACAAGCATCGGCATTGTATGGCTCCATCACCATGTCGATACCGGCATTGATGGCGATGCGAAGGGCATCCTTCTTATCCTTTGCCACCATCTCACGGGTATAGAGGTTGTTGATGTCAGCCCAGTCGGTGATCAATACGCCGTCCCAACCAGTCTCTTCCTTCAACCAGCCTGTCAGAATGTCCTTGTTGGCATGCATCGGCATACCATTGACAGAGGCAGAATTGACCATCACTGTCAGGGCACCCGCCTGAATACCAGCCAAGAATGGAGCGAAATGCTTCTCTCTCAAATCGGCTGGAGAGATGTAAGCTGGGGTACGGTCCTTACCTGTCCAAGGCACACCATAGCCCATGAAATGCTTCATGGAAGTGGCGATGTGCTGCTGGTCGATGTGGTTAGGATCCTCGCCCTGGAAACCCAAGACCATCGCCTTGCCCATCTCGGCACTGAGGTAACAATCCTCACCAAAGTTCTCCCAGATACGAGGCCAACGGGCATCACGACCCAAATCCACGGTAGGACTGTAGGTCCAAGGAATGCTCACGGCACGAGTCTCGTAAGCTGTAGCCTCAGCCGACTTGCGAGCCACCTCACGATTGAAAGTAGCAGCCACATTGATGTTCTGAGGGAAGAGCGTTCCACCCTGTGTATAGGTAGAACCATGATTCTGGTCGAGACCGAAGACACAAGGGATGCCGATGCGCTTCATCGAAATCTTCTGAATCTGCTGGAGATACTTTTCCCACTGCTTTGCCGTAGGAGCGCAGGTGTTTGGCGCATTGAGGATGGAACCAATCTTATATCGAGAGAGGATAGAGTCGGTCTTCTTCTCATCAATATAAAATACACCATTCTTGTCGTTGGCACCAAAGAGGTCGGTCACCAACTCCATCATCTGTCCCACCTTCTCTTCCAAGGTAAGTTTCTGGAGTGTCTGTTCTACCTGAGCCTCAATCTTGGCATCGCTCTTGATAACAGGAACATTGGCACTGGCTGTATAAGCCAATGCCAATATTGAAATAGATACGAGTATTTTCTTCATAAAATAAATAGTTTGATCGTTTACTTTGATAAACGTAAAGAACTGTATTTTATTACTCTATAGTCACTTTTTTTACAGAATAGCCATCACCCACGATGAGTAAGCCATCCTGCTCTGTGAGGAGCTGGATAGACTTATCTGTGAGTTCAAACTCCCATGTAGCAGGTCCATCCACCATAATGTCGCCACGGTTAGGGTCGCCCTCACCAGTCAGAATGTTATTCCACCAAGCTGAGGTTGCAGTACCCTGACCATTGCCATCCACATAGACACGGAGGATAGTACCAGCCTTTACCTTAGAGAGGAAGGTATCCTTCAAGGCATCAAAAGGAGTTGCCCATGTCACAGAGAACTCACCTTCCCAGATGGTATTCTCCATAGATGGACGTGGCTCTGTTGTTACCTTCATGGTTCCGCCAGAGAACTGGTTGCCTTCACCATCTACCAAAGTGATGTCATAGTCACCATTCTCTAAACCAGTAGGAGCAGTGAGCTTCAAGGCTGTGCCCTCTTCGAGAACCTCAAAGGCTGCTTCCTTGCCACCCACCAATACCTTGGTGACAGTACCGAGGTTGCTGCACTTATGGATAGTAGTCTCAGCACCTGGAGCCACCCAAAGCTCGATGGCATTCGTGCCGAGAGTTGGGTCGTCTGCAGCTGGAGTTACTACCACATTGAGTGTACGAGAAGTACTCTTTCCCTTCGTGGTGGTAGCCACAATCTTCAAAGTGTGATTACCTACAGGCAGAGCCTGGTCGATGGTAGTGCCCTCAGCTATCTGAGTATCATCCAAGAGCCAAGTTACTGTGGTGTAATGTACTGGCGTAACCTTGATTTCCATCTTCAAGTTGGTCTTGCGATCCAACTTCTGGTCAGCCAAGTCGGTGTTCAAGATACGAGGATCGTCATCTTCCGAAACAGTGAAGTATGGATCATCATCGGAAGAACAAGAAGACAATGTAGCTGTGCCTGCGAGCGCCAAGCTCATGGCGAAGAGCATCATCCATGCCTTCAACACCTTACCCATATATTGATTCATTATCTTTTTCATCTTAATAATATTTACTCATAAAGGCGTCAGCCCCTAATTATTAATTATAAATTATTCATTCTTAATTATTTTATGTAGCCCTTGCCGTAAGGAGGATTGAAGTCGCCCTGTACGTTGACATCCGACTTATCCCACCACAACTTCTTGTGCCAGTCGTCAGTACCACCCATACGCTCGATGGCAGCTTTGTAGTTCACACTGTTATACTGACCTTCCAACTCTGGATAACGCAAGCGAGTAGGCATCGACATGTTAGAATCGGTATAAGTGAAACCTTGGGTAAAGATGCCGAGACGACTTCTATCCAAAATAGCTGGGTAGTCAGAACGACGCATGTTAGCCCAACCCTCTGATGGATTCATCATGTGGAGAATCCATGCCTGGGTATTGATGGTCTCCTTCGGATTGTCGCCCAATGGGTTGCTGGCGATAAACTCATTGATCTCTTCATCAGAAATTTTATTGGATGTAAGATAATGGTCGTTAAGCAATTTCATAGAGGCACGCACACCGTCCTCATAGAGAGACTCTGCTTCGCCAGACACATTCCATCCCTTGGTCTTAGCCTCAGCCATCAAGAATTTAACCTCAGCCGAAGTGATAAGAATACCAGGGCAAGAAGGCATCTCAAAGTCGATGTTCAAGTGAGGACGCATAGCACGAGCTCGGAAGTCGGAGTTATCGTATGTGTTAGGATCCTGCTCTGCCAACTTAGCGAGCGTTGGGAAATCAGAGCTTGCAGCCACATTCATCCAGTCGCTATACCACGCTGCCCCCGGATTACATGGTTCCTCGCCCACTCCCTGACGCTGGAAGTAAGACAACATCTCGTCGGTCAAGTCGATGTTCTGCTCCTTATCTGGCTTTACTTGACTACGCTTGATGTTGTAGTAGTGGCGGCAGATGCGATACAGACGAGGGTCATGGGTATTCTGCATCTGATAGAACAGTGTAGAACTTACGAATGTTGGAGATGTAGCATCCTGACCATAAAGTATCTCGCACAAGGCATTGGTGCGGAAGTCATAGTCGTTGGCTCCATCATAATAGGTATAAGGTGAGTCAGCATACTTGATGTAAGCATCATCAGCGGCAGATGCAATATATCCATTTGCATCGGTCAGTGCCTTCTCAAACTCCTGCTGAGCCTTGGTAGGATTCACGTCAGAGATACGCATGGCGAAACGCATACGCAGCGAGTTGGCATATTTCTTCCACTTAGCCACATCACCACCCAGGCTGGTAACATCACCAGAGATATGGTCGGTGCCTGTGCCCAACTGCTGCTCGCAAGCCTCCAATTCGGTAAAGAACCAGTTGTAAAGGTCTTCCTGGGTATCATACTTAGGGTTAGAGATGCCCTCGATATAACCCAAACCAGCCTCAGAGGCAGGAATATCACCATAGATATCTGTAAGCACTGAGAGCAGATACACACGATGGATGCGGAGCGCTGCATTCAGGTTAGCCTTGTCAGCAGAATTGTGAATGGCATCCACCAAGTTCTTGATGGAAATCTCATAATAGCGGTCCCAGATACGACGGGCGATATCATCCTCGAAGAAATTGGAACCCGCATAATTGGATACATTCCAGCCACCAGCAAAATACTGGTCGAAACCTGTGATATAGTTACGATAGGTATCCATCAAACTAAAGTCACCGTAAGTCTGCAACAATGATGTTGTCAACTGTGCATTAGGGTCCAGCTCGTTCACCTTGGTCTTATCGGTGTTGGTACGCTCCATCATATCGTCAGAGCAAGAAGTCATCACGCCACCAGTAGCCATCAACAGCATAGCCATAGCGAAACCGCCTTTGCCTATATATTTTTTGATTATATTGTTCATTTTTGTTATTGTCTTTTAATCAGTTAGAACTATCATTCCTATTACCCCAAAGAGCATTAGAACTTCACATTCACGTTGATACCATAGCTCTTGCGAGATGGCAGAGAACCATATTCCAAACCGAGGCCAGAGGTATTGTAGCTTGAGTCTGGGTCGATGTTAGGAATATTCTTCCAAACGATGAATGGGTTACGAGCCACGAAGGAAACATTCAAGCCCTTGACCCACTTGCCGAGCAAGCTCTCAGGGAAGGTATAACCGAAGGTAATCTCACGACACTTCACGTAAGAGTTATCATATACAAACTGGCTCTGTACACTAGTAGCCATGTGCTTCCAGTAATCCTCTGGGTTCACAGCGATATCGTTCTGGCGATAAGTACCATCACCATTGTCGATGACACCCTCTGCTACGAATCCCTTGCAGTTGCCCGTCTCACGCCATGCGGCGATGTCCATGCCTGCTGCCTGGCGAGCCTCCTCAGAAGCATACCATTCCTCACGACCTGCCAATGTGCCCTTAGCCTTACCTGTCTGGTATGCTGAGCGCATAGACATAGAGTAGATGTCGGCACCAACCTTCACATCGAAGGATGCAGAGAGGCGGAAGTTCTTGTAAGAGAATGTGGTATAGAAACCACCTGTCCAATCCCAAGAAGAGTTGCCGATGGTCTTCACATTCTGATCTACCTTTGGCAAACCTGTGGCTGCATCTATCACAACCTGGCCTTGCTCATTGCGTACAACATCGTGTCCTCGGATAGCACCGTAGTTCTCTCCAACTTGGGCACCGACAGATACACCGCACCATGTAGCCTTAGCCAACTCGAAATAGTCCATACCATCTACGAGCGACTTCACCTTGTTGGTATTCTTGGAGAAGTTGACACCCATATCCCAACCGAAGTCCTTGATCTGGAGCAGGCGACCATTGAGGGCAATCTCGATACCCTTGTTCTGAATCTCACCTGCATTCACCAAGCGGTAAGCATAACCAGAAGTGGTGGTAGAGGCAAGGCTCAAGATCTGGTCCTTGGAGTTCTGATTATAATAGGTGGCATCCAAGCCCAAGCGACCATTGAAGAACTTCATCTCCAAACCCAACTCGTAAGAGCCTGTCATGGTTGGCTTCAAGTCCTTGTTTGGCTGGGTAGCGTTGCTAATCATACCGATGGTATAGCCAGCATAGCTGTACTTACCAGTGGTATAAGTGAGGGCAAGCTGATAAGGATCGGTATCGCTACCTACCTTAGCCCAAGATGCACGTACCTTACCATAGTTGATAATCTTCTTGTTCTTGATGAACTCAGAGAATACCAAGCTACCTGATACAGATGGGTAAACGTATGTATTGTTGCTGGTAGGGAGCGTAGATGACTTATCGCCACGGATGGTTCCCTCCAGATAGTAAGTATGCTTGTAGCCGATGCTTGCGCTGGCATAGAGAGAGCTAATCTGCTTCTTGTACATACTCTCACGAGTGTTCTGCTCCTGATAGTTCATGATGTTCTTGATGCCATTCATCTGCTGGTTGAGACCGGTGTTGGTGATGGTCTTGTTGTTTACCTTGAAGATGTTACCACCAGCTGTGGCATTGACATCGAAGTCGCCCCATGAATTGTTGTAGAGGGCAAGGAGCTCCGCATTCAGTGTGCGGTTATTGAAGATTTGGTCGGTAAGCTTTCCTGCAGGTGTACCTGGAGTGGTCTTGGCGATGAAGTCCTCGAAGTTCATGTTGGTGATGTCTGTACCGATGGTACCCTGCAACTTCAAGTGCTTGTCGATGTTCCAGATAGCCTTACCTGTCAAGCGGAACACATCCTTCTTAGAGGTGTTGCTGTTCTTATAGAGATCCCAATATGGGTTTTTGTTATACTGATCGTTACCATTCCAATTCTGGTAGTTGCCATCGGCATCCTCATAGTTCTTGAGCCATGCCTGGTTGTAAGTGCCTGCCAAAGTCATGAGGTTCTTACCTACATTGCTCTTAGAATCACCCAAGGCTGGACGGTTCTTCACATCCTCACGGGTATAGTTGGCAGTGAAGTCGAAGTCCACAGGACCAGCTGATGTGTTGACACGCAGGTTGAAGTTGTCACGACTCATGTTGGTGTTAGGCAAGATGTCCTTGTTGCGCATATCGGTGAAAGAGAAGCGCATACCTGTCTTACCAGAGTTAACAGAGAGGATGGCAGAGTTCTGGGCTGTCAAACCAGTGCGGAAGAAATCAGAGGCATTATTAGGATACATCATGAAAGAATGCTCCTGACCATCGAAGTACTTGAAGACGAAATCATCCGCCTTAGGTCCCCAACTAGAATTGGTACCAGAGGTACTAGAGGTAGGAAGGGCACCATTATATCCCATACCATACACTTCCTGAATATCGTTCCACTTAGCCAACTGGGTATCGATGGTGAAAGAGCCATTATACTCCACACCAATCTTATCCTTCTCAGCCTTCTTGGTAGTAATCAAGATGACACCATGAGAGGCACGGCTACCATAGAGCGCAGAGGCAGCAGGACCCTTCAAGACAGTCATGGTCTCGATATCATCTGGGTTGATGGCAGAGATACCATCACCAAGGTCGTAGCCACCAGCCTCGCCAGCGCTACCAAAGTTGGTATTATCCAAAGGCACACCATCCACTACATAGAGAGGCTGGTTGTTGCCTGCCATTTCTGTATTACCACGGAGGAGCACACGGGTAGAACCAGATGCACCACCGGCTGTATTCTGAACCACAAGACCAGCTACCTTACCAGAGAGAGAGTTGATGACATTGGTCTCCTTAGCCTTGGTGAGTTCCTCACCCTTCACCTCAGAGAGACCATAACCCAGAGCCTTGCGATCGCGCTTGATACCGAGGGCTGTAACAACCACCTCATTCAGTGCCTTGCCATCTTCCTGCAAGGTAATCTTCATGCCATTGGCAGCTTTTACCTTCAATGTCTTGTAGCCTACATAGCTCACTTCGAGCATCTGTCCAGGCTTACAATTGATGACAAAGTTACCGTCTAGGTCGGTAACAGCACCTGTTGTTGTACCAGACACCTTGACACTAGCACCAATCAAGGTTTCGCCCGTAGCATCTACCACGGTACCCTTCAAGCCTTGGTTCTGCTGAGGAGCCACACTCATGGAGTTGTTGCTCACCTGCGCAGCCAAGATAGCACTTGTAGGTGTCCACATCAAACCTGCGCCAAGCAGGCCGAGAAGCATAGTTTTCTTTCTCATAGTTGATATTTTGTCTTTAGTTTAATAATTATTCTTATTATTGAATTTTTCACTTTCCAAAGATTCCTTCCGTTACCCAAGGTGCCTTGAGCTGCATGTTCTTGAATCGGTCGAAGATGCCAAACATCTCCTGACCACTACCAAACTTGGAGTTGTCCCAAACGAAGGTGGAGAATCCACGCTTCTTTGCCTCAGATACCAGGAAATGGCAGTAATAAGTCATGTTCTCGTGAATCTTATCGATGTTTTTGGAGGTGTAATGGTCAGACATTCCCCACTCTCCTATCACGATGCCGAGTCCCTGATTGCCCCAAGTATTGACCACCTTGTCGAAGAAATCGGTCATGGTCTTCTCATTGCTATCAGGTGTCTCGCCATACTGCTTGTAATCATCGCCCCAGAAGTAATACTTCACACCGCCGGCATAATCCCAAGGCTGATAGTAATGGAACTCAACGCTCATGTACTTGTTGGCATTGCCTTCCGTATCTTTTGGAATGATAAAATCTCCATTGTCGATACCAAACTGTGGATTGCAAACATAAGTCTGCACGATGAGATGACGCTTGGCATTGTTGCCACCAGTAGCACGAACCACATCTACGAAAACCTGATTGTAGGCATTCTGCACCTCCAGGTTCTCGGCTGTTGGTTTGCCCCAGTTGTCCTTGATGTGGACCTCGTTGGTACCAGCGAAGGCAAGACGATAATCATAATTGGCAAACTCAGATGCGATGTTCATCCAAAGCAAGGCGAGCTTTTGACAATTCTCCTCTTTATATTGTAAGGTAGGTCTGCCCTCAAGCCACTTTTCGTGATGCACATTGATGATGACCTTCATGTCATATCCGAGACACCAGTCCACCACCTCCTTGATGCGAGCAATCCAAGCCTTGTCAATGCTCATAGCCTGCGGATTGGTGATGTGACACTGCCAACGGATAGGAATACGAATGGCATTGAAACCAGCCTTCTTGACGGCAGCTATCATCTTCTTGGTGACAACAGGATTGCCCCAAGCTGTCTCTGCATTGATAGAGCCATCAGGGTTGCCTATCTGCATCGACTCTCCATCTTGACCCGGAGCAGAGCATTCAAACTCATTGCCGAGGTTCCAACCGATGACATCCTTGTTCCACTCTTGAGCGGTAGGAATTGCCTTACAAGAAGAAGTGATACCAAATATGCCTGCGAGGAGCAAACATATCTTTAAAATGTTTCTTTTCATTCTTTTTAAGTTATAATTGTTGTCGTTATGAAAAAATTATTGTTTATTCAATACTAGTCCTCATCGGAACTAGGCTGCAAAAGTATAGAAAAGGAGAAGAAAGAAGGTTTGAATACCAACAAAAAAGGTTTCAAATCTGACAAAACGCCAGGTTTGAAACCTATCATATATCATAGAGTATTATTAATCAGAGTTTTAATCTACAAGGTCACAACTCTGATTTCTGCAAATTTCAATATAAAGACATACCTTTCTTCATCTATTTTCTACCCGTGTACTTGCTTGGAGATACTCCAAAATGCTTCTTAAACACAGTACTGAAATATTTCACATTGACAAATCCCGCCTTCACGGAGACATCCATCACGCTGTCGCCCTGCTCCAGATACATGGCAGCTTGCTCCAAGCGTATCAAGCGGATGAAGTCTTGTGGTGCTTGACCGGTCAAGTTCTTCAATCGTCCATAGAAAAGAGTGCGGCTCATTGCCATCTCTCTACAGAGACGGTCGATATTGAAATCGGTGTCGCTCAAGTTGGTCATCACCAGCTGGGTGGTCTTATCGATGAAGGCTTGGTCTTGTGGGTCCAGTTCAACGGAATCTATCTTATTCTCATCGGATGAAGTTATGTTCTCATCGGATGATTTTTTATTTTCATCGGAAGACGCGGAAGACGCGGAAGCTGCGCCTGATGATGCTTTCACAGAGGCTTCGCCTGCTCTTACAAGGGCAAGACTTCGCTCCATATAATATTGGCTCAGGCGGCGACGGTTCTTCAACATGCTATCTATCTTGCTGGCAAGAATGGCGGAATCGAAAGGCTTGGCGATATAATCGTCGGCTCCCAATCCCAGTCCCTCTATCATGAAGTCTCTGCCAGCCTTAGCCGTCAGGAGAATGACTGGGAGCCAAGAGGTCTCCTTGTTTTCCTTGATGCGGCGACAGAGTTCATCACCCTGAATGCCTGGCATCATCACATCGGATACCACGATATCGCACTCGCCATTCTCTCTCAGATAACGGATGGCCTCCTCGCCACTCTCCACATCCACTACGTGATAGGTATCACTAAATGCCATGCGGATATATTGGCGCAGGTCGGCATTGTCATCCACAAAGAGAATCGTGTCTCTGTGCTGGTCTGAAGTGGAAGCCTCGGCTGACACGGCAGCCTCGGCTACAGGCAACGTGAAACTGAATGTGGTGCCCTTGCCCTCTTCGCTCTCAAAGCTTAGACTACCACCCATCTTCTCCACCAATTGCTTGGTAAGCATCAAGCCGAGTCCACTGCCCATCTCTTGCGAATTGACAGCATTGGATGCACGATAGAAACTTTGGAAGATATGCTTCTTCTCCGCCATTGGGATGCCGATGCCCGTATCGCTCACATGGATGCTGATCATGTTGTCTTCAGCTAGAGACGACGAGACGGTTACCTTTCCACCATCTGGCGTATACTTAATGGCATTGGAAAGAATATTCTCAAATACCAAGTCTATCATCTTCATGTCAGTCTTCACTACGCTGTCCCCCTCCTCTTCCAAGTCTAGACGGATATGCTTCTCTGCCGCCATCGTTTGGAATTTATCCACCTGCTGACGCAAGAGAACCAACAAGCTGACATCCTGCAAATGCAGCATCTCCTTGGTCTGGTCTACTTTTTGGAAGTCGAGCAACTCGGTTACCATTCTCAGGAGTTTGTCGCCATTGCGCTGCGCCATATCCAAGAAACCACGATTCTTCTCGCTGAGACTGGCATCCTTTGCCAAGTCGGCAAGCGGAGCCAATACCAAACTTAATGGGGTGCGAATATTGTGGGCTGTATTCACAAAGAAGTTGATTTTCTCATCATAGTATCTACGATGCAATCGCTCCTTGTAATAATCCCAACCAAAATAGGCAATGCCGCTTAAGAGACAGAGATAGATGATCCAAGCCCACCAAGAGTTCCACCAAGGTTCGGCGATATGGATACGCAGAGAGGCTTCGCCCAATACACGACCATTGCTTCTGCCTATCGCCTTGACATGGAAGGTGTAACTGCCTGGAGGCAAATTGGCAAAGCGAGCATCTTGATTAGCCGACAACTCGCTCCACTGGCGGTCATAGCCCTCCAGATAATACTGGTACTGGATATCATGCTGATACTGATAGTTGATGCTCTCAAAAGAGATGACGAGCGTATTCTCGGCATGCGAGAAACTCAGCTTGCCCTCCTGCAACATATCAAAGAGCTGCTGATTCCAATCCGCAGTTAGTTCCTTGCCCTCTACTTCCACACCCAAGATGCGGAGTGGAGCGGCATAGTTCAATCCCCTGGCAAAGCGAGGCGCCAAGATGACCGCTCCATTGCTACTGCCAAAGATGATTCTGCCATCAAAGGTAAGAGCCACAGACATGCGCTTATACTCACACTCCAAGCCCTTAAAGAAATTAAGATTAGTTACCTTGCCATCAGATATGAATGCCAATCCCTTGTCGGTGCTCATCCATATCTTTCCATTGGCGGTCTTGAGCAGCGCATAGACATTGTTGGAAGGCAACGACTGCTGGGTGGTATACTGGGTGATGTGGTGGGTCTTGAAATCATAGAGACACAAGCCTCCACCATCAGTGGCAAGCCAAATGTGCTGAGCATCTTGGTAAGCCATCGAATTGACAAAGAAGTTATAATCCGTCTTGGGATATTCCTCGGGATAATAAAAACGAGCCACGCGATGGGTACGCTTGTCCACCCGATAGCATCCATGGGATGTGCCCACTACCACATACTGATGGTCGGGCGACTCGGTGATACACTGCACCTCTCTGATAGGCAAGGTCTGGACGCCCTGTGCAGACACGTGCACCATATCGCCATCCAGGCAGCCTATCCACAAGCCACCATCCTGATTGGCAAACAAGCTGTATACGTAATCCGACTTCAACTTGCCATTGGCGAGCGAAAAAGCCTGTACGGCACTGCCATCACTATGCACCTCATACACACCATTGCCATAAGTACCCACATAGATTTTGCCATCTCGGGTACGGCAGAGAGTAAGAGCCACCTTATTATAGAGTCCGTGATGCCACTGATGCGTCAGCTCATCATAGATGCTCACTCCCTTATCTGTGGCATAATATAGCTTGCCGTCATATCCCTGCAAGATGTCATTCACGCTGTTGTCCAAGAGCGACTTACTGCTGAGGTATTCATGACGCACGTATTCCAAGGAATGCTCCATCGGTATGGCAAAGTCTACGCCACCCGAATAAGAACCTATCCAGATATCGCCCAAGCGGTCTCGGCATAGGGCATACACGCCATTGCCCTGGAGCGCATTGTCCGGTCTGCCATCGGTATTGAGCAAGAGTTTTGTTTGTCCCGAAAGTTTATCATAAGCATACACACCAGCTCCATCCACAGCCATCAAGAGCGTCTGGGCATCATAAGAGATAATGGAGCGGATAGGTATCTGAGGTATCTCTTGCAGGGAAGAAGGCAAAGGGAGAGTACACCAACTGCGGTCATCCACCATGCGGATGCCCTCATGGAAGGTACCCAACCAAAGTTGATGACGAGCCGCATCATAGTAAGAGGACAGCACATAGCAACCATTTACTATCTGTTGCTTGCGCTTCGTTTTAGGCTGATAGACATAAGCCCCCTGCGGTGTGCCCACCAAGAGACGCTGCCCCACAAAGCTAAGATGGCTGATGTAGGCATTCTTGATGACAAACTTGCCCTGCGGATGAACTGGAAGAACTTCCTCATCCATGCCACCTGCAGGCAAAGCAGGCAGCAAATACAATCCCCTATCCATGGCAATCCAAAAATTGCCTTTTGCATCTGTTACGATTTCATTCACCACCAAACTGCCTCCCAATATCTTCAGCAGGTCGTGGGTCAGGAGGAAACGATCTTCCACCTTATTATATATATAGAGCTTTCCCTTGTTGTCGTAAGCAAAGATTCGCTGGTGGGCATCCTTCAAGAGTTTGATATTTCTTCCACCACTGGCATCGCTATAGAGTTTGTCGGTAGCTAGCGAATAGTTTTTCACCAACATACCGTTATATCTATCCACTCCACGCTTGGTACTAATCCACATGGCTCCATCCCCAGCCTGCACAATGGAATAGACGCGAGCAGAAGAGAGTCCTTGTTCGGTATTGACATTGGATAGCATCAGCATGTTGCGGCTGAGATGCTCCTGAGCATGGAGCACACTACTGATACTCTCGCTCAGTAGCAAGAGTACCAACATCAAAATACATTGTATATATCGAAGGTTTCTACGCATATTTAATCGTTTGTTGTATTATTTTGTGCAAAAATACAAAAAACATCACTAATAATCGCATCATATCAAAGAAAAATTGTATTTTTGCATTAAAATAAATTTCATACAATATAATTATGATTAAAAGATTATTGTCTTTCTTAGACGCATCGCCCGTTAATTTCTGGGCAGTAAAGAATATAGCAGCAGAGTTGGAGCAGAATGGATTCAGACGCCTCAACCCTCAGGAGCCATTGGGCAAGGTTGAGGCTGGCGACAAATTCTATGTCACCAAGAACGATTCTTCCATCTACGCCTTCCATATTGGCAAGCAATCACTTGCCGATGCAGGCTTCCACATGATTTGCGCCCACTGCGACTCTCCTACCTTCCGCATCAAGCCTAATGCGGAGATGGATTGCGAAGGAGGCATCGTGAAACTGAACACTGAGGTGTATGGTGGACCTATTATGTCCACTTGGTTCGACCGTCCACTGACCTTGGCAGGTAGAGTAATCGTGAAGGGTGAGGATGCGATGCACCCACAGACGCTCCTACTCCACATCCAGCGACCTTTGCTTCAGATTAGCAACCTTGCCATCCACTTCAATCGCCAGGTGAACGATGGCGTGAAGTTGAGCCGCCAAAAGGATGTATTGCCTATCCTCGGCATCATCAATGACGAATTGGAGAAAGGCAACCTGCTGATGAATGTGATAACAGATGAACTGCATATCCAGAAGGAAGAGATTCTCGATTTCGACCTCTATCTGGCTGATGCCACACCTGCTTGTACCTTCGGGACACACGATGAATTCATCTCTTCGGGCAGACTCGATGACTTATCTATGTGCTGGGCTGGCGTAGAGGCTATGATCGGAACTGTATCTGAATCTGATACCACACGAGTACTCGCCATCTTCGACAATGAGGAGACTGGCTCACAGACCAAGCAGGGAGCTGGCAGTCCATTCCTCTCTTACATGCTCAAGCGCATTGCCTTGGCACAAAGTGGCACAGAGGAAGCTTTTTATCAGGCTGTGGAACGTGCCTTCATGGTATCAGCCGACAATGCGCATGCTTGGCATCCAAACTATAACGAGAAGTACGACCCAACCAACCATCCAATGTTGGGCGGCGGTCCGGTCATCAAGTTCAATGCGGCTCAGAAGTATGCCAGCGACGCTGTATCGGCTGCCATCTTTGCCAATATCTGCGAGGCTGCCAATGTGCCATGCCAGCGATTCGTCAACCACAGCGATGTGGCAGGCGGCAGTACCTTAGGAAATATCCTCGCCTCTTCCATCCCATTGAAGGGTGTGGATATGGGCAATGCCATCCTCGCCATGCACAGTTGCAGAGAGACGGGCAGCGTAGCCGACCATGAGTATTGCGTCAAGGCTTTCACTAAATTTTATAAAATGTAAAAATGGTAATCATTATAGGAATCATCATTGGCTCAGTGGTTGGCTTCATCATTGGCAAACTCTTGACAGCCAAGAATGCCGGCGAAGAGAAAGCCCAACTTCTATCCCAGATTCAAGTAAAGAATACTGAAATAGAACAAGCCAAGAAAGAGGCTGAACAGGTTCGACATCAAGCTGAAATGGAGAAGCAGTCGATCAAGGATAATCAAGAAATCATCTTGATGAACGAGCGTAGCCACCATCATACTGAAATACAAAATGAGCGTAGCCACCACGAGGCGGAATTGCAGAGCCTCAAGGAGCAGATGGCAAATGAGCGTGCATACGCTGCCCAGATGCGAAAGGAGAATGACCAGCAGTGGGCGCAGAAGTTGGAGACCTTACATAGCGAAATGCAGCGCATGACCTCAGAGCAACAGAAGGCTGCCGCTGAGCAACTCGCTGCCAAGCAGTCTGCCCTGCAAGAGAACAACCGCCTGCAGATGGATGAACTTCTGAAACCTATCAAGGAGCAATTTGCCGACTTTAAGAAGTCTGTGGAAGAAAGCAAGACCCAGAATGAGGTAAACAAGAAAGAACTGCAAAGCACCTTCGAGGCTACGATGAAACTCTTCCAACAGGAGCAGCAACAAGCCGTTAGCTCGCTCAAGGAGCAGACCCAGAAGATAGGTTCGGATGCAGCCAACCTGACCAAAGCGCTCAAGGGAGACAGCAAGATGCAGGGCGACTGGGGCGAAATGGTACTGGAGACCATTCTGGAAAACAGCGGTCTGAGAAAAGACGAGGAGTTCTTTATCCAAGAGAACACGAAGGATGAAAATGGCAAGAACTTCCGCCCGGATGTCATCGTCAGATTTCCAGAAGGCAGAAGTGTGGTCATCGACTCCAAGGTTTCGCTCACTGCCTACACCGATGCCCTGGCTGCTGATAACGACATGGATAGAGAGCGACTCTTGAAGGCTCATGCCCTGAGCGTGCGCAAGCATATCGACGAATTAGCCGAGAAGGATTACAGCAAGTTGGTGGATGATGCCATCGGATTCGTCCTGATGTTTATCCCTAACGAGACGAGCTACATCGCCGCCATGAAACAGCAGCCCGAACTGAGCCGCTATGCTTATCAGAAGAAGATTATCATCATCTCTCCTAGCAACCTGCTCATGGCTCTGCAACTTGCCTACAATCTCTGGCAATACGATCGCCAAAACAAAAATGTGGAGAAAATCGTGAAGACTGCTGCCGACCTCTATGACAAGGTAGCAGGTTTTGAGGACACCTTCACTGCCGTTGGCGATGTTCTGAATCGCCTCTCCGCCACCTACGACAAGGCGAAGAAGCAGCTCTATGAGGGACCAGGCAATGTGATGAGAAGAGTGGAAAGCCTCAAATCGCTTGGCGTCACGCCCAAGAAACAGATAAAATCTTTGGAAGAATAAAAGCAGAGCAAATCTTTAGAAGAATAAGAACTAAAGTTTTTGATTAAATAACTTGAAAGATTTAAAAAGTCGCAGAAGTATGGATGCTTCTGCGACTTTTCTTTTTACACATCTATTTCAGATTCATCATTCGATTTTCATGACAATCAATCGTTCTCTAAATCATTCAATTTCTTTCTCTTGGATGATCACGACTTCTTCCTCCTCTATTTCTTCTTCCTCCTCGTCTTCCTCACTTTCCTCCTTCTTGCCGAAGTTTGGATCTATCTTGAGGAAGGCGGTGACAAGGAAGGTGATGGCGCAGCATGCCATGACCACGATGAAGAAATGGCGATAACCCAACATGTCCTTCAGATAACCAGAAACCATGCCGGGGAGCATCAAGCCTAGATAGGAGATGCCGGTGCAGATGGAGTAATGGGAGGTCTTGAACTTGCCCTGACTGTAGAACAGCATGTAGAGGGTGAGGACGGTGAAACCGAGACCGTAACCAAACTGCTCGATGAAGAGGCAAGTGCTGACCATCACGATGTTGCTATTGAGCGAATAACTGAGGTAGATATACACCACATCCGGCAGGGTGATGGCGCATACCAAAGGCCACAACCATTTCTTCATACCATCACGACTCACCAAGATGCCGCCAATGATGCCGCCTAGCAAGAGACCTATCAAACCTACTGTACCATTGGCAAGACCGTACTCCTGAGGCGACATGCCCAGTCCGCCCTGCGAATTAGGACGAAGGATGAAGGTCTTGGTCATCGTATTCAAGAGTGCCTCTGGGAAGCGATAGAACAGGAGGAAGAGCATCACGCAGACGGTCTCCTTCGCTCCAAACTTCACGAAGAAAGTGCGGAACATATTCTTCAGTTCGTGAGCCACCTCGCCCACCGTGCGGTCGGTCTGCACATCCTCCTTTGGTCGAGGCATGAAGCGACTGTGATAGAGCCACAAGCCGATGAAGATGCCTGCCAATCCATAGAAGATGAGTGCCCACGAGAAGCGGATCTGATTGCGAAACATCACCTGCAACACGCCTGCCAGCATCACCAAGAAACCATTCACAAAGATGATGGCAAGACGATAGAAGGTGTTTCTTAAACCCACAAACTTGGTCTGGTTGTGCTCATCCAGCTCTATCATGTAGAAGCCATCGGCAGAGATGTCGTGCGTGGCACTACAGAAGGCGATGAGGAAGAAGAAGCACATGGTGGCTTGAAACCAGAATGCCGTAGGGATGCTGAAGGCGATGCCTGCCAGCGAGGCTCCGATGAGAGCCTGCATGGTGAGCACCCACCAACGCTTGGTTTTCAAGAGGTCGATGAAAGGGCTCCACAAGGGTTTGATGACCCAAGGCAGCGCCAACCATCCCGTGAAGAGACCCACCTCGGCATCGGTGAGTCCCATCTGCATATACATCACCACGGATAGACCTGTAACTATGATGTTAGGCAGGCCCTCCGCGAAATAGAGGGTCGGAATCCATGCCCATGGACTACGCTTATTTTTCTTTGTTCCCATCTATCAATTATTAATTCTTAATTATTAATTCTTAATTACTTATAGAGCTGCTTGATTTCTGCTCCCTGATAGTAGTGCAGCAGGATGTCGTTGTAGGCATATCCCTGCTCTCCCATCACGGCAGCTCCTATCTGACAGAGGCCTACGCCATGTCCCCATCCGGCTCCGATGATGTCGAAACGCTGAGGAATGCCGTTGGCATCGATGTCCTGCTTATCCACCACGAAGGCTGAACTGTAGAGATGGGTGTCGCTGAGGGCACGGCGAATCTCCAATTCCTTACCAATGGTGAATGACTTCTCGGTACCGATAATATGGAGCTTGCTGATGCGTCCGCTCTTGCCTCGCTCCACAGCCTTCATGTCGAGGATGGCACCGAAGTCCATCTTCAGTTTGCCGGCGATGAGCTGGCGCAGCTGCTCCTGGGTGTAAGATACCTTCCAGCGGTAGAAGTCGGCTGTCTCCTGATCGTAATCATTCAATACCTGCGAGAGGATTTTCTTATCCTGCGTATTGCAGAATGCCTCTGGGTTAGAGCGAATCCATTTTTCTGCTACAGCTTCATCCGTCAAGTCTAAAGAAGAAAAATCAGAAAGCAAAGAAGATTCGGAAGAAGAACCAGCAACAGAAACTCCTAACTCCTCACTCCTAACTCCTAACTTAGAACTTACCCCCACAATATAGTCTCTTACGCTCGCTAGATAGCTCTTTGGCGTATTCTCCCAGCAATACTGGAACTCCTCGGTTACACCGCCACAGCACTTGGAGAAGCGGGCATCGCATATCTCATCACCATCCAAGAGCACCTGTCCCTTGGTTTGTCGGATTGCCTCTGCCACGTGGGGCGAAGTCTCCTTGGTGATGCCTTGGTAACGCTGGCAGTGGTCGTCGGCACAGACATCAAAGATGGTGTGGTCCTCACGGTCGTACCAGCGGATGAGCATGTCGTCCTTCTTGACGAACGAGAAGAAATTATTGCCACTCTCAGCCACCTCTCTGCGCTTCTTCATCTGCGCCAAGAGCCAAGAACGGGAGATGACGGCATGGGCCTTGAGGAGTTCGAGACTGGAAGTGGCACTCATCTCACTGCTGATGACACTCTCCAGGTATTTCTCCACGGGCAGTTCGTTGATGGCACATATCTTATCTGCCTCCACCACAAATCGGAGCGTGCCCAGGAAGGTCTGCGTCTCCTTGCGCTCCCAGTGGAAGTTGACCCCGATGGTTACATCGCTCAAAGAGAAGGAAGCGTCGCTGCTCTGCGGATGGAAGGTAAGCGAACTGTACTGATTGCCATTCCAGAGCACGCCGCCCTCGGAAAATTCCACTTCTTGTTCGCCCGACCTTACCTCGCCCTTCGCTAGGTATGGAGCATTGAGGGTGAAGTGAATCTTCTGTCCGCTCACGATGCCCACGGTTACCTCGGGTTGCTTACCATTATTATATAAGGTGGAGGTGGTGACAGATGTCTCTGCCTCCTTGGAAGCCTTGAGCTTGGTGATGATGCTGTTCATCTTCTCCTGACTGACGCCACACTCCTGGAGAATGGCTGTAGCCTTCTCATCGGTGAGCTTGCGGAAGTCTTCCTCCCTAGGGGTGATGATGAGTCCCGACATATCCAAGGCTCCTGGCGAAACCATGACTTGCGCCTCGCCCTCGGCAAAGTAAGCCTCTGGGCGATGCTTCTCTCTTGGGATGACGACGCTGATAAACTCGTCGCCCTTGCGCCAAGCGATGATGTTCATCATTGGCTCCGTCTCATCGCCACGCACAGGCATCGACTTATAGAGACGGCGGAAGAGAGCCTCGTCGCTATCCTCGCTCTTCGAGATGATGACGAAGGCTGGCACGATGAAGTCATGCACCTGGGCTATCTTCTCCTCATCATTGAGCGAGATGATGTCGGTGAGGTTGCGAGAGAGTCGCTGCCAGTTGGTCTGCAATGGCAGGATGCCACTGGTGCCTGCCTGGAAGTGGAGATGGTCAGGGGCTGAGGCACCACACTTCGGACCATTATAGAATACCATCAACTCGCTGTGGAGCGAGAGGAAGCGATGCATCTCGCCATAATTCTTGTAGATGGCTTGTGGCTGATGCTTCTTGGCTGGTATGGTGAAGTGGACGGGCAAGATAGGGAATGGATTGACCAAGAGCTGGAATCGGTCGTCTATCTGCTTAGCCATCTGCACCTTAGGTCGGTTCTTATCACAGAGGAAGCAAGGGCGATCGCCCAGGGTTTTCTTATCTATCTTGGCTCCCGTGCTCACGATGCGAGCTGGGTTCCACTGGAGCTTTATCAACTCGGAGAGCTGCTGGGTCTCCACATGCTTGAGGTCACGGAAGCGATGGCGGGCATCCTCCCATTTCTCCAACTGGCGATTGAAGAAGCGCGAGATGCTACTATCCTCCATGATGTCTGCCTTGCCTTGGAGCATCTGTTGGCGAGCCTTCAGTTCCATGGTGCGCAGGCGGTCCTTGTAGAGATTGTTGGCATTCACACGGTCGATGCTCAGCGCGGCATCACTGTTGCCTCCCCAGCGACGACAGAGATAGAGTTCGTCATAGATTCTGCCGATGCGATAACGGCGAGAGAAAGTCAAGCCGAGGGCATAGTCCTCACCATAGGAGGTGTTAGGGAATTGGATCTGGCGAACCAATGGGGTAAAGAAGGCACGAGGTGCGCCCAAGCCATTGATACGCAGGGCATTGTTGCAGCCATTATCATCAGTCCATTCCTTGTGGTCGATGAGTCCCGGAGGCAGGGTGTTGAGGTCGAAATCACACATGCGATAAGAGCCAATCATCATCGCTGCCTTCTGCTTGTGGAAGGCATCCACTATCTTCTGCAGGGTCTTTGGCGATGAGTAGAGGTCGTCGCTATCCAGCTGCACGGCGAACTTGCCACAGTGGTCGCTGTTGATGGCTACATTCCAGCAGCCTCCGATGCCGAGGTCTCTTCGCTCTGGGATGATTTGGAAGAGCTTAGGGGACTTGGCGGTAGACTTATCAGATGGCTTAGCAGATAACTTATCGGCTGCCTTGACTGAAGATTTCTGATGGATTTCCTCGATGATTTCGTCTAGAATCTCACCTGTGCGGTCGGTGGAGTGATTGTTCACCACGATGACATTAAACTTGAAGCTAGTCTTCTGGCTGAGGGCACTCTTCACTGCATCGGCGATAGTCTTCTCTCGGTTGAAAACAGGGATGACGACGGATGCCTCGTATTCGAACTCCTGCTCGCCGAAGTCGGGCTGGCGATAGAAGCTGGTATCTATCAGGGCTCCCACCTTGTCGAGATGCTGGGTGCAGGCACGCTCCATCTCTATCTGAACCTCACGGTTTCGAGGGTTCACATAGTCAAATTGCTTCTCTCCGCTCTTGCGGTTGTCCAGTTCGTCCTCGGTATAGAGGAACTCATTGAGATGGAAGATTTCTCCCACTCGGCTCAGGTAGAGGCGCAGGTCGTAGAGACCAGCAAACTGATATTCCACACGGTCTTGCTGGGCGGAATAGTCGCGCAGAGCCTGCGACTTGACGAGCCAAAGGCTTCCGAAGTCGAAGTCATCACGTAGGGAGCCTAGCTGGTAGTCGATGACAGGGTGTTTCTCCAGCTTGCCTTTCACGCTGGTTGTGGCTTCATCGGAAGAAGACTCATCCTTCACCATCGAATAGTGGTCGGAATATACCATCACTGCCCCGGTATCATCCGCCGTGCGGAGGAATCTTTCCAGGGCATAGAGCCCCCAGCGGATGGGGGTGGTTTTGGTACAAATCATCGCATAGTCGGCATCGGTGTTCTCAGAGATGCTGACCACGGTGTTGGAACTCTCCAATCGGTCGATGATCACAAAAGTGCATCCATCGGGCACCTGATGGTGGGCTGCAAAGTCAGCGCTCACCAAGAGGTTGATATGCTGAACTGTCTTGTTGTCATGAAGTTCAACGAGGGCTTTTTGAGCCTCTTCGAGGTCTTCACAAGGCAAGAAAAGGTCTATTTTTTCTCTCATTTTCGTTTAATTTATTAAAATATGTGGCAAAGATACTAATTTTTCGGCAAAAAAGCGTATCTTTGCAGTATGAATAATGAAAAAAAATATCTTCTGGGCCTTACACTTGCCGAATTGAAGCAGGTGGCGAAGGATCTCGGCATGCCCGCCTTCACCGGTGGACAGATGGCGAAATGGCTCTATGAGCAGCACGTGAAGAGCATCGACGAGATGACAAATATCTCGAAAGCCAACCGTGCCAAACTCGCTGCCGAATACGAAATAGGATGTGCAGCACATAGCGACGCACAATACTCGGTGGATGGTACCATCAAGTACCTCTTCCCTACCCGCAGCGGCAAGTTTGTGGAGACGGTGTATATCCCCGACAAGGATAGAGCCACGCTCTGCGTATCGTCGCAGGTGGGTTGTAAGATGAACTGTCTCTTCTGCCAGACGGGCAAGCAGGGATTTGAGGGCAGTCTGCCTGCGGGCGACATCCTGAATCAGATCTACTCGCTGCCAGAGGTGGACAAGTTGACCAACATCGTGTTTATGGGACAGGGTGAGCCGATGGACAACCTGGACAATGTGCTGCGTGCCACGGAGATCTTGACCGCCGACTACGGTTGGGGCTGGAGCCCGAAGCGCATCACGGTAAGTTCGGTGGGCGTGAAGAACAAGCTGAAGAGATTCTTGGAGGAAAGCGAATGCCACGTGGCCATCTCCATGCACGACCCGATACCAAGCGAGCGTGCTGAGCTGATGCCTGCCGAGAGGGGCATGGGCATAGAGCAGGTCATCGAACTGCTGCGCAACTATGACTTCTCTCATCAGCGCAGACTCTCGTTCGAGTATATCGTCTTCAAGGGTGTGAACGACAGCATGCAGCATGCCAAGGCCATCATCAAGCTGGTGAAAGGTCTGGACTGCCGCTTCAATCTCATCCGCTTCCACCAGATACCAGACATCCCATTGCATGGAGTGAATGATGAGAAGATGGAGCAGTTCCGCGACTATCTCACTAGCCACGGCGTCTTCACCACCATCCGAGCCAGCCGCGGTCAAGACATCTATGCCGCCTGCGGACTGCTGAGCACCTCCAAGAAGATTGGGGAAATCAGACAGCACGAGGATGAGGAGAAGAACTCATAAAGGAAGGAGGCGGAAATGGGACAAAGGGACGACAAAGAAAAGAGAAGACGAGAAGAGTGGAGAATGCCTTGGGCTCTGAGCCTCATTATCACGGCTAGCCTTTTCCTCGCCAGCTGCTCTCTGGGCGGCAAACGAGGGGACGGGAAGAACCTGCCTGCCAGCACGGGGCAGCCTTACGAGGTATTGCTGGAGGGAGACACGCTGGGCATCGTGAAGGAGATGCTGACGGAGGACGTGGACATCCTGCCACAGCCCGAACCGATGTGCGACGTCATCTCGGTGAAGCGGGGCAAGGTGAGGGGGAGCTATCTGCTGATGCGAACCCGAATCGTTGTGAATATCGGAAAGACTTCCTCCGACAAGGACTCTGATGAGAGAAAGACTTTCTCCATCAAGGTGAGCCACGATGAGAATGCCACGCCGCAAACCATCTTCCGCATCCACGCTGCCTCCGTGCAGGAGCTGAGAGACAGCCTGCAGTCAAGAGCCAGACTGCTCCAAGCACCCATCTACGATGTGGAGCAGAAGCACCTGACAGCCGTGATCAAGCAAAACCCAGAGAAGCAAAAGCTGGTGAAGAAGCTCTTCGGCATCGACATCAAGATACCAGCCCAGCTGGATGCCAGCAAGGAGGCGAAGGACTTCCTCTGGCTATCCAACAACGCAGCCCGAGGGATGCAGAACCTCATCTTCCTGAGGGTGAATGCCCAATATGAGAAGAATGCCATTGACAGTATGCTGCGCAAAAATATGATTGGGGAAACGAACGACATGTATATGCAGCTGAGCTACCCCAAGATGCTATACAACAACCTGACCCAGGGACTCTGGGAGATGAAGGGAGATGCCATGGGCGGACCCTATAGGATGGCCCGAGTGCCACTAGACGAGGACGCCATCTACATCATCGGCTTCGTATACGCCCCGGAAATGAAAAAGAGAAATCTCATGAAGCAGCTCGAAGCAGTGATGAGCACTGCACGGAGAGCAGCCGACAAATAATATAAACAAATTTTTTTTTTATACAACACAATGGACAATAAGAAAATAAGAGTGGCCATCACTCATGGCGATACCAACGGTATCGGATACGAACTTATCTTTAAGGCATTCGCAGAGCCAGACATGCTGGAGTTCTGCACACCTATTATATATGGCTCGCCTAAGGTGGCTGCCTACTATCGCAAGGCGATGAACCTGCCTGCCGTGTTCTCCATCATCCAGAAGGCGGAGGAGGCTGAGGATGGCAGAATCAACCTGCTCGCAGCCGTGGAGGAAGAGGTGAAGGTGGACATGGGTATGCCTACCACCGAATCGGGAGCGGCAGCCATCAAGGCTTTGGACCGTGCGATGACCGACTATCGCAAAGGGCTCTACGACGTGCTGGTCACTGCCCCTATCAGCAATCAGAACGCCCAGATAGAGGGCTATGCCTTCCAGGGCCACGAGCAGTACTTAGAGACCTGCCTGGGCGAGGGCCAAAAGGCGATGAACATCCTCGTGGGCGGCGACCTGCGCATAGCCAGCATCACCGAGAAGACACCGCTGAAGAATGTGGCTGCCAGCATCACCAAGGATGCCATCATCAACAAGGTAACCATCTTGCAGCAAACCATCAAGCGCGACTATATGATAACCAGCCCTCGCATCGCCGTCTTGGCGCTCAACCCTCGCAGCAACGAGGACGAAAGCTGTGGCTCGGAGGAGCGAGAGATCATCATCCCTGCCATCGACGAGCTGGCCAGCAAGGGCATCCAGGCTTTCGGTCCTTACCCAGCCGATGACTTCTTTGGCAAGGGCTACTATATGGACTTCGACGGCATCATGGCGATGTATCACGACCAAGCCACTACCCCATTCCATTCCCTCTATGACGAGGACGGAGTGATCTACACAGCCGGCTTGCCTATCATCCGCACGGGCGCCGATACCACCCCATGCTATAGCATCACGGGCTGCAACGAGGCCGATGCCTCCTCATTCCGCCATGCCATCTTCCTCGCCATCGATGCCTTCCGCCATCGCAACAACTATGATGACGCCAAGCAGAATCCGCTCCCTAAGCTCTACCACGAGAAGAGAGACGAGAGCGAGAAGGTGCGCTTCTCCATCCCTAAGAAGCACAACAAGAATGGCGGCGACGGCAATGGCAAGAAGCCAGCAGACAATGATGTCAAAAAGGCAGCAGAAACAGCTCAGGAGCCCGTAAAAGAGGCTCAAGAATAGTCAAAACGTTAAAAAACAACGATTTTTGAGCCGTAAATGCTGATATTTCAAAAAAAATGTGTAATTTTGGCAGCTAAATGGATACTTCAGAACTTCAAAAGATAAAACAACGCTACAATATCATCGGCAATAGCGACGGATTGAACCATGCGCTCGATGTCGCCCTGCAGGTGGCACCGACCGACCTTTCCGTGCTCATCATCGGCGAGAGCGGCGTTGGTAAGGAGATCATTCCGAGGGTAATCCATGACAATTCGCCACGCCGCCGAGAGAAGTATTTCGCCATCAACTGTGGCAGCATCCCTGAGGGCACCATCGACAGCGAGCTCTTCGGTCATGAGAAGGGCTCATTCACCGGAGCCATCGGCGAGAGCGAGGGATACTTCGGCATAGCCAACAAGGGCACCATCTTCCTGGACGAGGTGGGCGAACTGCCTATCCAGACCCAAGCCCGACTGCTGCGCGTGCTGGAGACGGGCGAATACATCCGAGTGGGCGGCACAGAGATCAGGAAGACCGATGTGCGCATCGTGGCAGCCACCAATGTGAATATGCGCAAGGCGGTGAGCGAGGGCAGATTTCGCGAGGACCTGTACTATCGACTGAACACCATCCCGATACAGATGCCAGCCCTGCGAGAGCGAGGCAATGACATCCTGCTGCTCTTCCGCCTCTTCGCCATGCAGATGGCGGAGAAATACCGACTGCCCAAGATCACGCTGACCGACGAGGCAAAGGAAATCATGCTCAAGTATAAGTGGCCAGGCAATGTGCGCCAGCTCAAGAACATCACCGAGCAGATGTCGGTATTGAGCCGAGAGCGAGAGATAGGTGTAGACACGCTGCTCCAGTTTATCCCGAAGGATGAGGAGAGCACCCAGCTAGCCACCATCCCTCAGCAGGGCGGCGGCAACCACAGCTACGAGAACGAGCGAGAGCTGCTCTATAAGATACTCTACGAACTGCGTGGCAACGTGAGCGACCTGAAGCGAGAGATGAACTCCCTGCGCAAGCAGCTCGACGACGCCCGACAGCTCAGCGGCGCCCAAGGATTCAGCCATCCGCAGCCCATCAGGGATGTATCGGGCATCAATGGCGTATCGAGCATCCGAGACATCTCCGACATCAGAGACATATCCGATGTGCCTAGCGTGAGAGACATCTCCGACATCCAAGACCTAGCCCATGCGAAACCCGACCCTCAAGTGATAGAGGCGGAGGAAATCAAGGAGCCAGAGGAGGAAGAGGACGCATCGCTCAACCTCAACGACCTGAGCCGACAGATGATAGAGCGAGCCTTGGAACGCAACAATGGCAACCGCAAGAAGGCTGCCGAGGAACTGGGTATCTCCGACCGCACGCTGTACAGAAAGATTAAGAAGTACGGACTCTAGGGAGTTTGGAGTTAGGAGTTAGGAGTTAGGAGTTTGGAGTTAGGAGTTTGGAGTTAGGAGTTAGGAGTGAAAAGAAGGAATAGACAGAAAATAAAAAATATGAGACATATACGCGCGTACATATTATATATGTGTGTGATACTGGTGCTGGGCATCACCGCCGCTTGCTCCGTGAGCTATAAGTTTAATGGAGCCAGCATCGACTATACGCAGACCAAGACCATACAGATAGTGGACTTCCCTATCCGAAGCTCATACGTATGGGGACCGATGGGTCCGATGTTCAACAACGAACTGAAGGACAAGTTTGCCAGCAACACCCAGCTGCGCCAGGTATCGCGCAACGGCGACCTGAAGATAGAGGGCGAGATAACCAACTACTCGCAGCGCAACAAGTCGGTCAGCTCAGAGGGCTACTCAGCCCAGACCGAGCTGAGCATCACCGTCAACGTGCGCTTCACCAACAACAAGAACCATGCCGAGGACTTCGAGAAGCAATTCACATCGTCCAAGAGCTATGAGACCACCCAGAGCCTAGCCTCCGTACAGGAGGAGCTGGTATCGCAGATGGTGAAGGACCTGGTAGACCAGATATTCAACGCCACCGTGGCCAACTGGTAATTTATAATTAAAAATTAAGAATTAAGAATTCGTGGAACTAAGTAGATTGATACAACATCCGGAGGAAATGAACCGAGAGACGCTCTATGACCTGCGCGCCTTGCTGGCTCTGTACCCCTATTATCAGACGGCACGCCTGCTGATGTTGCAGAACCTATACCTGCTCCACGACCCTAGCTTCGACGAGGAGCTGCGCCGCACCGCCATCTACATCACCGACCGCAAGGTGATATTCCAGATGATAGAGGCGGCCCACTACCAGCTCAAGAAAGCCCCTGCCGAGCAGGCTGCCGAGGCTCAAGCCCAGCAGACCACAGCCAACGGCAAGAAGGTGGATCGCACTAAGGACCTCATCGACACCTTCCTGGGCAGCATACCAGTGGATGCCAGCGAGGAGGAGAAGAAGAAGGACCGCAAGCGCAAGCCTACACCTGCCGATGCAGCCGTGGACTATGTGGCCTATCTCATGGAGACGGGCGACGAGGAGGAAGAGGAGCAGCAATCGCGCACCATCAGCCTCATAGACGACTTCATAGAGGACGGCGGATTCAAGCTGTCCAAGGTGGATGCAGACTCGGACTATAAGCCCGAATACACCCCCGAGATCAGCAATGAGGAGACCGAGGAGGGAGTCGTTTCGGAGGAGACCGAGAACAGCGGCGTATTCACCGAGACCCTGGCTCGCATCTACATCAAGCAGGGCAAGTATGAGCGTGCGCATGGCATCATCGACAGGCTCCACAGGCAGCACCCCGACAAGAGTGCCTACTATGTGGACCAGCTACGCTTCCTAGAGAAGCTGATGTTCAATGAGGCGAAGTCGAAGAAAAAAGTGGATAAGAAATAGATACGATAGCAATATCAGTATCAACAGCAATAAGTAAAAATTCATAATAAATAAAACTAGTTTTAAAATTAAAAAATGGCTTACACATTATTTGTAGTATTAATCGTCCTGGCATCTATCCTGATGATTCTCATCGTGCTGATCCAGGAGTCTAAGGGAGGTGGATTGGCTTCCAACTTCTCATCAACCAACTCTATCATGGGTGTTCGCAAGACCACCGATGTAGTAGAAAAACTTACATGGGGACTTGCCATAGCGATGGTAGTGATCAGCGTGGCATGTGCTTACGTAGCACCTCAGGCAGCTGGCGACAGCTCAGTGATGGAGGGCGCTACCCAGGAGCAGACCGCCCTGCCAGCTATGCCAGGTGCTAGCAAGGATGCCCAGAAGGCAGCTCCAGCAGCAGGCGCTCAGGCTCCAGCAGCAGCTCCTACTGTACCTGCTAGCCCAGCTAAGTAATAGACTGGATAAAAATCTCCCAAAATTACAACATTAAGAAAGAGTGGCATTCCACCCCATTTATCCCCTTTTATTCTAGAGAAAGGGGGCTAAAAAGGGGGAAATGTCACTTTTTTCGTAAGAAATCGCAAAAAAGTTGCGGAAAAATTTGGTGGAATCAGATTTTCTTCGTACCTTTGCACTCGCTTAAAAGAAATGACTCTTCTAAGCAAGCTAACATGGTGGACGTAGTTCAGTTGGTTAGAGCGTCAGATTGTGGTTCTGAATGTCGTGGGTTCGAGTCCCACCTTCCACCCAAGATAAACCCTGCAAATCGAAAGATTTTGCAGGGTTTCTTGTTTATTATAGCCATCACCCCCAAAAAACTCCTAACTCCTAACTCCTAACTCCTAACTCCCAACTACATCACCGTGATCCATACAGCCTCGTCATGATCCCTAGCCTCCACAAATCGGCGGATGAATCGGTTCACCCATAGGCGGGAGTCGATGAGCTTGCCCACAAACTGGTTTTTGCCCAGCAGGATGCAGCCCTGCGTGTCCTTGGGGTAGTTGCCTGCGTGGATGCGGATGCCCGAGAACTTGGGCACATTCACCAGGAGTGGCAGCCACTTCTTGAATCTGGGCGACCAGGTTATCACCACTGGGTAGCGCCCCTCGGGTATCGCCGTCTGGCCCGGCACACGGCGCTCCTTGCGCCATGTGGGTTCCAGCGTGTCGCAGAAGGGCTCCTCCCTGGTCAGGTCAGTGAGCACCTGCACGTCAGTTATCTCCCCTCTAGGGTTACGTACCACCTTCACACTCTCATCGTCCAAGAGATACAGTCTGCCGATGGTATAAGCAGGCTTCTTGGCTATTCTTTTTAATATGATTTCCATTTTTTCTTACTGATTATTTTTATATTGTAGCTTGATAAAACTGTCAGAACTGTAAGTGTCAGATTTCTTGCGCTGGATATACTTGCGATGGGTCCAGGTATAGAGCATGTTCATGGTGCCCTCGATGCTGAAGCCATGGGCAAGACGGAGCTGCTGAGCCTGCTGGAGCGTAAACTCATCGGGCAGGAGCTGGAGCAGATTCTGAGGGCCGCGCATAGAACACTTCACCCCCACCTCATCAGCCTTGGCGATGGCTTCGCCGAAGAATTGCATCTTGCACCACAGGTCATACTGCTCGCTCCAACGGATAAAGTCGTCCATCTCCGGCTCCCACTCATAGCCATTAGCCACATAGAGCACGCACGCCTTCAGATAGGCTATCACGTTGGCTCGGAAGGAGAGGTTCTCGTAGATGCGGCTCTGCGAGAGGCGGGCAAAGTCGGCGTTCTCCTCCATCAGCTGCCCTGCCAGTCGGAAAGCCTCGGGACAATCCACCACGCCCGATGCCTGGCATAGCCGTTCGATGTAGGGCCTGAGCTGCTCTCTGAACTTGTCGTCGTAGTCGCCATAGACGGGCATTTCGGCTCCTATCTCCCTCTCCGGGATGGTGCAGAAGTTGATGCGCGAGAGCGGACCGTCGGTCAGCACACGGGAGAAGTAGCGCTTGCCCTTCTGGATGGTGGTGGAAGCGTTCCAGTTGAAGCGGATGGTGACTCGCTCCGTGACGCTCTGCGTGCCCACACGGGTCTGGCCATACTGGTTGCCAGGGTCGAAGGCAAGGCACATGATGCGAAACTGCTGGGCGCCCGTGCCCTTGAGAGCGTCAAACTGGTCTATCTCGTTCAGAGATGTGTAGAGAAAATGCTCCTGCGCCTCGGCTGTTCTCATCACGAAGGCTGGATTGGTCATGTCGGCGTCTATTTCCTGGATGATGAGGTTCTGCGGTCGCTTGCGCTTGTCCTTGTTGGCTCCCTTTCGGGTCACCTCGTCCTTCCATTCCTTCTCTCGTTGCAGGTTCTCACGGTCACGGCGGCGAATGTCCTCCATAATCATGTTGATGGGCATCTGTACACAATTCTTACCTGCGCCCGTACCCGCCAGCAGGCAGCACATCAGGGTGGCCTCGTGCGCCACATTGTCTATGTAGCGGAAGGAGGTGCGCCACAGATGGGTGGCTAGCGGAGGGAAGATGGCGTGGGCTACGGCAGGCTTGTAGATTTCCGGTGTCTGGGAGATGAGGAGATCCACGAGCCTAGGCAACTTCTTCGGCATCTCGGGAGGAGCTTCATTAGTTTGGAGTGAGGAGTTAGGAGTTAGGAGTTGTTGGCTCACTGCTCCATTCCCACTATTAACTCCTAACTCCAAACTCCTAACTCCTAACTTAAAAGACTCCTCACTCCTAACTCCTAACTGACTCTGCTTCTCTGCCTGCGCATTGATGCGAATCACATCTCGGGAGAAGGGCTTCGTATTGTCAGCATATTTCGCATAGAAGTCATGGATGAGCTGCTGGCAGTCTCGCTCCTGGGAGAATGATGGCATCTTCACGGAGACCACTCTTCTCAGCTCCTCCTCGCTCATCACCCTTGATGCTCCTGCGCTCATGATGGCTAGCAATGAGGAGTGTCTTGAGCCCTCGGTATCGATATTCACATTCTTCAGTCCCGCCTGCTCGGTGAAGAGGTCGAAGGCTATCAGGCTCTTCTCGCTCGGGGTATTATTATCCACGGAATTATTTTTATCATCGGATTCCACGGATTTATCGGAGCAAAGCTGTTTGAATGAGCGATTATTTTCTGAAAACGCGGAAGAATGACCTGTTCGGTCATTTGGCTCACGCCCTTGAGCAGCTGACTCCTGCAAGCTGTTGCCCTTTTCTAAAGGTCGAGACGACCTATTTCCGTGTGATCCGACCGAACAGGTCAAAATCCGTGGATTCCCAGAGGTATCAGAATGCTCCGATAAATCCGCGGAATCCGATGAAGAAAAAAATGATGATTTAGCCTTACCTCTGCCGTCGATGGTGAGTCCTCTTTTGAGATAAGCCTCTCTGCGAGCCTGAATCTCCTCCTCGGGCAGCACCTCATACCAGTGGGGCGAGCGATAGATCTCCGAGTCCTTGTCCGTGATAAAAATGATGCGCTCCGGGGTGAAGCAGCTCTCATCGCAGGGCACTCCAAGTGCCTCACAGTAAGCTCTCTGCGTCTCCTCGATGGTCATACCCATGGGCATTCGGATGTCGATATGCAGCTTCTTTCTTGCGGAATATTCCAGATGCAAGAGCATGCCCTTCCAGATGGAATCGGAGCAATTGAGCTGCCTTGCCATTTCGATGGCGATGTCCACCAGCTCCTTGTCGTCGATGTCGATGGTGGTCTGGAAGAGGAAGCTCGTAGGGTCAGCATCCTTCTGCGAGCGGTGGTTCTTCAGGAATCTGCCGTAGTGGGCTGCACGGAAGGGCAGTTCGCCCTTCGCCTTGTCATTGCCCCCACGTATCTTGAGCACAGTGTCTCGGAGCCAAGGCTGCGCTATCAGTTTGTCATACTCAGTGAGGGGCAGGCAGAGGGCTGTGCCCTTGCTGCCCCTCATCTGTGGATTCATAGCTATATAATTCATTGCGAAATTAAAATTTTAAAATTTGTGTTTCATTTCCAACTCCCCAAACCATTTTTGGCAGGAGAAATGCTAGCATGCCCCATACAAGTCGTGGAGGAATTTTCTGCCCTTCTCGGTCCATACCAGATAAGTATGGGTGCAGATGCGAGCAGAGCCATCGAGCGAGAGGGAGCATGCATTAGAGCGAGAGCCCAGGTCGAAGTGGGTGCGGCTCTTCGCCAGTCCCTCGTGCGCCAAGTCAGCATAGAGCATGTATTGCCCGCTCTGATAGTACTGCACATGCATCTCGCAGAGCGAGCGGTTCAGTTCCTGCGCCGTGCATCCCAACTCCTTGGCTATCTGGGTGGTGGTGTAGCAAGAGATGGAATTGAGCACATTGTCGGCATAGTTGGCCTTCGGCGTGAGTCGGTCTATCTCCTGCATCAGCATGTAGCAACCGTTCTTTCTGATCTGTGGCAGCACCTCGGCGGTTACCCAATGGGTGAATCGCTTGGCAGCCTCGAGCTTGGAGCCGAAGACCAGTCCATAGAATCCGCTCTCGTTGATGAAGAGCATCTGCTGGAGTCGCTCCGTGCGCGAGCCATCCTTGCGAAGGCGACCGATAAGTTTGATGTGGCGTTTCACCACATCAAACTTATCAACATGCTGACTGATAGCCTTTACCGACTGAGCATACCCCAACGCATCGCACACATCCTTGCCGCAGAAGAGCGGCTCTCCCTTGGCGTCGGTAAGTGTGCGAATCTTACCAAACTCAGGGTTCTCGAATACCATTGCGGTGGCAGCAACCTGGTTGCCCGCACCGCCATTAAGATTTTGCTTTGTCATAATTTTGAATATTAAATTGCTTATAAATCAATAAAATTTTTTGAGTGTTTTCTTGGTAGTATCAAATAAAAGTTGTAAGTTTGCAGCAGAAAAAACATTTTAAAGAAAGGATTCATATGGCAGCAATAGCATTTAATGATGCCCAACTAGAAATCATCAACATGATGCAATGGGTAAAAAGTCCAGAGACATTGGCCGATTTAAAGCAATCGATATCCGACTTCTTCGCTAAAAAAGCAAAAGAAGAGATGGACAAGATGTGGGCTCGTGGAGAAATGACTCAGGAGAAATTCGAGAGTTTTCAAAACTTACATGAACGCACCCCTTATCGTAGATAACGATGAACATTGTCTTAGACACTAATTGCCTAATTATGGCAATCTCTGCACAAAATGAATACTATCAAGTTTGGCAAGACTTTCTTGATGGCAAGTACACTATGTGCATTACCAACGAAATAATAGAAGAATATTCTGAAGTTTTAGCTCGCAATATTTCGCCTCTTATTTCTGAGTTTATTGTCTCTGCCATCATCAATAGAAGGAATGTCAAAAAGATAAATCCTTCCTTTGCTTTTCACTTGATAGAAGCTGATCCTGACGACAACAAATTTGTAGATTGTGCTATCATAGCTAATGCAAAATACATTGTTACGCAAGACCACCATTTTGATGTGCTCAAAAATATTGAATTTCCTAAAGTTGACGTTGTCAATATTCAAACCTTTCTAAATGATCTGAAAAAAATAGAATAATCTTGTATCAGCCTTGTCAAAGATCGCAAGGCTCTTCTCTCCGCCTCCCACTCTCGGGCGGCATCAACAAAAAAAGCCCACGGAAATCTGAAGAAGAACCGGCATCGTTCTGATTTCCGAGGGCAAAGGTACTACAATTTTTTCATTCCCGCCCAGTACGTACTAGTACGCGTAGCCCATACTACCTAGCAGCATCCTGCATAGCAGGATGAATGAAGTCCAGGAATTTTCCTATCGACTTCGACTCCATCCCCCTATTGTAGCCAGAGCGCAGGCAGTTGGCATCCACATGCCAGAAATGGGCAAAGGTGACCCACTGGTTCTTGATGCCCAGCTTGGCAGCTATCTGCTGCGCCAGCACGCCCTTCTTGCTCTGCGAGATGCCATGGGGCTGGAAAGCCTCGTCCAGCACGCCCAGCTCTGAGAGCCTATGGAGCAAGCTCCTAGCCTGGTCGGTGGAGAGGGCATCGGGGAGAGATGATACTTCTCCTGGCGAGCAGACATCAATGGTGTACTGCACGGCAGACTCAGCCTGCTGAGTGGTGAAATACTGGATACTTTGGGCAGAGCCGCCCAGCACGCCGCTTGTGGATGCGGTGGTGTAAAATGGGTACATTGCAGGTACCGTCATTGCTAGTGTTTTTAATCTAACCTTAACCATCACGTGATTTTTATTAGAGATTTATTACTTAAATTTATCGCCGACAAAGGTACTACTTTTTTCTGAACCCACCAAAGAAAAATTCAAAAAATATTTTCAAGCTGTATATACAAGAAATCCCTTACACTTACAGTTCTTGCAGTTTTTTCGAAACCCTATCTGCATCAGCTATTTAGAGGTATCTTATTATTTATATGAATATATAAATATATAAGATAACTATCTTTACTTACAATCCGACACCCTGGATATATGCCTCGAAAAAACTGCAAGAACTGTAAGTGCAAGATTTTTTTCGAGGGGATGATGAGAGAAGAAGAATGATGATGAGAGAAGAAGAATGATGATGAGAGTCTATGCTTGATATGAGAGGAACTATACTTGATATGAACTCTATGCTTGATGAGAAGGAGAACTATGAGATAAGCGGAGAGAAACGGCGAATTACACTTTTTAACATTTCATCGTGCGAAAACGGGTCCTTAACTCGGATCGGAATTTGGAGGAATGCAGAAAAAGCAGTACCTTTGCATCGTCATTCAGAAACAATGGACTCGTCCAAAACTTCCATGACTTCCAAATCAATATCACATCAGTAACAAAAAATTAAATTAACCACTAAAAAACAAAAAGCATTATGAAAAAAGAAACTTGGAAACAGATTCTGCAAATCGTCATCACCATCCTCACCGCCATCGGCACTACCCTCGGGGTGACATCGTGCGTGGGGGCTTAGCAGGGAGCAATGCTGGGAGGGCAGGTTTACCTGCCTGCCCCAATGAAAAAAAGATGCAGTAATATTAATTTAATCACTTAAAAACAAAGACAGATTATGGCAACTAACAGCAACAAGGGAACTATCATGTATCGTAAGGTGGCACGCACTCCTCAGACCGGAGAGAACAAGGGCAAGACCCTCTACTACGCCACCGCAGTAACTAATCGCGAAGTGAGCTTCGAGGAGTTTATCTCCCACATCGCCAGCCACAACACGCCTTACTCCCGAGGCACCATCAAGGGTCTCACCACCGATGTCCTCGACTGCCTGCAGGAGCTCATCCTCGACGGCAAGAGCGTGCGTCTGGGCGACCTCGGACTCTTCAGCATCGGCATCAGCTCTCGCGGCGAAACCACCGCTGCCAAGGTAACTGCCGACAGCGTGCAGGATGTACACCTCATCCTCCGCAACACCAAGAGCTGGAGCAACAAGGCTCTCCGAGAGCTCGTGAACCTCAGAGCCTACAACTCCTACGGCACCGACACCGATGCCGATGCAGGCCCTACCACCCCAGGCGACCCTGGCTCCAAGGGCGATGGCGGAGGCACCACCCAGCCAGGCGACTCTGGCTCCAAGGGCGATGACGGAGGCACCACCCAGCCAGGCGGCGAAGACTCAGGCAATGTAGGTCTCTAGCAGACCTACCCCCCTCAAAAAATGCAAGCGCAGCTAGCTTCACAGCCGGCTGCGCTTTGTGTATATTTTTTTTAAACTAAAGGTTAATGCCTCCGCTGAGGCATAATCCCACAAACTATCTTTCTATCTTATCACCTTCACTTCCCCATTCTTAGCTATCTTAACGATGCTAGAAGGCTTGTGAGGCTTGTGCTCCTGTCGGCGACTCCAGCACACATAGTCCACAGCCTCGAGTATCTCAGGGGCTATGTCACGATAATTCTGGGCGGCAGGCTCGCCGCTCACATTGGCGCTGGTGCTCACGATAGGCTTCTGGAAGCGGTAGCAGAGCTGCTTGGAGAATGGCTCATAGGTTACGCGCATGGCGAGCGAGCCGTCCTCAGCCACCAGGTTGGTGGCCACTCCGCTGGCATCATCCAGTATCACCGTGGTAGGCTTCACGGGCATGGCTGCATCGATGAAGTCCCAAGCCACCTGAGGCACGTTGCGGAAGTAACGAGCCATGCGGTCGGCAGAATCTATCAAGCAGATCAGAGCCTTGGAGTCATCACGTTTCTTTATCTCATACACCTTTTTCACAGCCTCAGGATTGGTGGCATCACATCCGATGCCCCACACGGTATCCGTAGGATAGAGTATCACTCCGCCCTTGCGCATACACTCCACGGCATTCTTAATATCTTCTTCTTGTGTCATAATTTATTTTTTTTTAAGTTGAAGGTTGAAAATTGAGAATTGAAATTTATGATATGTATTAATAAGTTGCATTTCATAAATTTCAACTTTCAACTTTCAATTTTCAATTAATTAAAAATCTTCACTCTCCGATTTCTTGCACTCATAGTAGGCGATGTCCTTCATGCCATTGAGGAAGGCGTCTACTGGCATACGCTTCTTGCCGCTGAGCTGGAGCTCGAAGATGTCGAGCCACTTGTCCACGCAAGCCACCTGCAGATGCTTGTCCTCCACACGGAGGCTGCCCACTGGAGCCATGCCCCTGCCCTCTTCGCTCACACGAGAGTCGAATATCTTGAGCACCATCTCCTTGGCAGCGCTCTTCTTGCGAGCGGGATGGTTGGTAGGTTCGGGCATCTTGAAGTCTTGCCCAGCCTCTGCCTCATCGTCCATGAAGATGACCACAGGCTCCTTCTTCTTCAGCTCGGTCCATGCGCCCGGATATGGGGAGAGACCACGGATGAAGTCGTGTACCTGCTGAGCCGTCTTGTGGAAGTCGATGCGGCAGGTGTCCTTGAATATCTTAGGGGCAGATTTCAGCTCCACTCCCTCGCCTATCATCTCCTCCTGAGGCAGGGACTGCAGGTTGCCGTCGGATGCTATCAGCGCATCAATGGTCTCCAAGGCAAGCTCGGCGCCGAGGCGCATCAGTCCGTCATAGACATACTCCACGTTGGCCTCCTCAGGGATGGCAAATCGCTTCTGCATGATGATGCGACCCGTGTCGATGTCATGGTCCAGGAAGAAGGTGGTAACGCCCGTCTCCTTCTCGCCATTGATCACCGCCCAGTTGATAGGCGCAGCGCCGCGATATTGTGGCAGCAGGGCGGCATGCACATTGAATGTGCCCAGTCTTGGCATCGCCCACACCACCTCTGGCAGCATACGGAATGCCACTACCACCTGGAGGTCGGCCTTGTAGCTGCGGAGCTGCTCCACGAACTCAGGGTCCTTCATCTTCTCGGGCTGGAGCACAGGCAGTCCCTTCGAGAGGGCATACTGCTTCACCTGCGATGGCTGCAGCGTGTCCTGATGTCTGCCCACTGGCTTGTCGGGCTGCGTCACCACAGCCACCACGTTATATCCGCCCTCTACGAGCCTTTTCAGGGATTCCACCGCAAACTCGGGTGTACCCATAAATACGATTCTCAAATCTTCTTTTGTCATAAGTCCTTATCCCTCCTATATATATTTATTAATGAATTCATTCCATTATATCAGCAAGCGATACTGGGAGGGCAGGTGCATTTACCAGCCCAGTCAGCATTTCTTGCTGCCCCCCTTACAGCTGACAGTTCTTGCAGTTTTTTCGAGCCGTCAAAAAACTCCAAACTCCTAACTCCTAACTCCCAACTCCTAACTCCTAACTCCCAACTACTCCGCCGAGATGTCAGCCACGATATGCCTATACATTTCATATATCTTGGTACGGCTGATATATCCCTGCAGCACGCCGCTCACATCCACCACTGGCAGCTGGGCGGCATCGGTCTGCTCAAACTTGCGCATCACCTCGTCCATCGAGTCGTGGGCGTTCAGCACCGCCGATGGCTGGAGCATCAACTGCTTCACCGAGAAGCGATTATACAGCTCCGTGCGGAAGATGATGTGCCTAATCTTGGTGATATCTATCACGCCCAGCAATACCCCCGCATCGTTGATGACCGGCAGGAAGTTATTATTGCTGCGGCTTATCTCGCTCACCAGCTTGCTCATCGGCAGGTCAGCCTTGATGGGGTGATAGTCCTTCTCCACCAGGTTCTGCATGCCCATCAGCGTCAGGGCGGCGCGGTCCATGTGGTGAGTCAGCAGCTTGCCCTCCCTTGCCAGTCGCAGCGCATAGATGCTGTGGCTCTCGAAGATGCTGATGGTGAGGAAGGAGGAGATGCACACGATCATCAGCGGCATAAAAAGCTGATAACCACCCGTCAGCTCCGCTATCAGGAAGATGCCCGTGAGCGGCGCATGCATCACGCCCGTCAGCACGCCCGCCATGCCCATCAACGTGAAATTCTGCTCGGGCGCGTAGACGCCCACCTCATTCACATTCCACAGTCGGGAGAAGAAGAAGCCCGCAAATCCACCGATGAAGAGCGATGGCGCAAAGGTTCCTCCACATCCGCCACTGCCATTGGTGGCTGAGGTGGCGAAGACCTTGGTGAAGGTCACCAACCCGATGTAGAGTATCAGGAGCTTGTTGTGCCCATAGAAGAGCGAATTGCTCATCACCTGCCCCCACTCCGCTTCGTTCTGTCCCTTCAGGAGCAGATTGATGCTGCTATAGCCCTCGCCATAGAGCGACGGGAAGAGGAAGATGAGCGAGCTCAATATCAGTCCGCCAAACATCAACTTGATGTAAGGATACTGGCTCAGCTTGCCAAAGAACCCCTCGCAGAGCGACATGGTGCGCATGAAGTAGAGGCTCACGAAGCCGCAGAAGATGCCCAGCAAGATGCAGGCAGGCGTACGGTCCAACTGCCATGGATTGGTGAGCACGAAGTCGAAGAGGCTCTTAGAGCCATTGAATATGTATGTGAAGCAAGTAGCTGTGACACAAGAGATAAGAATAGGCAGCAGGGATGCCATGGAGAGGTCTACCATCAGCACCTCCAGCGTAAACACCAGTCCGGCTATCGGTGCCTTGAACACTCCGGCGATGGCGGCACTGGCTCCACAGCCCACGAGCAGTATCATCGTCTTCTTGTCCATGCGGAATATCTGCCCCAGGTTGCTGCCGATGGCAGAGCCTGTCAATACGATAGGCGCCTCGGCTCCCACGGAACCACCAAATCCGATGGTGATGCCAGATGCCACCACCGACGACCAGCAGTTGTGGCCCTGCAGCTTGGAGTTCTTGGTAGAGATGGCATAGAGCACGCGGGTGATACCATGCGAGATATTGTCCCTCACCACATATTTTATAAATAGGGAGGTGAGGTAGATGCCCACGATAGGGAACAGGAGGTAGAGCAGATTGTAAGTGCCCTTATTGAATCCCGACACCAGCAGCACCTGTATCTCGTGTACGATGGCATGCAGGAAATAGCCTGCCACCGACGCCAAAAAGCCGATGGCAAAAGCCAAGAAGAGTGTCATCTGGCGGTCGGAGATATGCTCCTTCTGCCAAGCCACCAACCGAGCCATCCTTCCCTGATTATTCTCAATATATTCTTCGTTCATTAATCATTTTTTTATTGAAAATTGAAAATTGAAAGTTGAAAGTTTTGATTACCAGTCGAAATAATGCATATCATAAATTTCAACTTTCAACCTTCAACTTTCATATATATTAAAACTCCGATGTGAAGTGGAACTTGATGTGCTCAAAGTCCTGCTGCGCCATGCTCAAGACATAGCCCGAGTCGGCGAGGAACACATCCCTGCCCTCTATGTCCTTGGCCATATACTGGTACTTGCGCTTCTTGAAGTTCTCCAGCTCCTTCTCATCATCAGCCTCTATCCAGCATGCCTTGTGCAGATGCACTGGCTCCCAGCGACACTTGGCATTGTACTCATTCTCCAAGCGATACTGGATCACCTCAAACTGCAACTGGCCCACGGTGCCCACGATGCGGCGACCATTGAACTGATTGACAAACAGCTGAGCCACACCCTCGTTCATCAGCTGCTCCAATCCCTTCTGGAACTGCTTGCTCTTCATCGGGTCATCATTCTCTATGTACTTGAACAGCAGAGGCGAGAAGCTAGGCAATCCGCGGAAGTGAATCTTCTCACCCTCGGTCAGCGTATCGCCAATCTTGAAGATGCCATTGTCTGGCAGGCCCACGATGTCGCCAGGGTAAGCCTCGTCGATGGTGCTCTTGCGCTGCGCCATAAACTGGGTAGGCGAAGAGAATCTCACCGTCTTGTCCAGGCGCACATGATAGTAAGGCTGATTACGGACGAACTTGCCCGAGCATATCTTGCAGAAGGCGATACAAGAGCGGTGGTTAGGGTCGATATTCGCCGTGATCTTGAAGATGAAGCCCGTAAACTTAGGCTCCTCAGGCTTCACCTCGCGCTCCTCGCTCTGGGTAGGCTTAGGCGATGGAGCTATCTGAACGAAGCAGTCCAGGAGCTCCTGCACACCAAAGTTGTTCAGGGCAGAACCGAAGAACACCGGTGCCACCTCGGCAGAGCGATAAGTCTCCACGTCAAATTCTGGGTATACGCCGTCCACCAGCTCCAGCTCCTCTCTGAGCTGGGCAGCCTCACGCTCGCCCACACGCTCATCCAGCTCCGAGGACTTGATGTCCACCTCCACTTTCTCCGTAACTCTCTGTTTGTTAGGAGTGAAGAGGTTGAGCTGATGCTCATATATATTGTATACGCCCTTGAATCTAGCTCCCTGACCGATAGGCCAAGACAGTGGGCGAACATGTATCTTGAGTTCCTCCTCCAGCTCATCGAGCACGTCGAATGGGTCTCTACCCTCACGGTCCATCTTATTGATAAAGATGATCACAGGGGTATTTCTCATGCGGCACACCTCCATCAGCTTTCGGGTTTGCGCCTCCACACCCTTGGCAGAGTCCACCACGATGATGGCAGAGTCCACGGCAGTCAGCGTGCGGTAAGTATCCTCGGCAAAGTCTTGGTGACCTGGGGTGTCCAGGATGTTCACCTTGTAAGGCTCGCCCGTCTGACCATCAGGCAGATAGTCAAATTCCATCACGGATGTAGATACAGAGATACCTCTCTGCTTCTCGATGTCCATCCAGTCGGATGTAGCCGTCTTTCTGATCTTATTGTTCTTGACGGCACCAGCCACCTGAATCTGTCCACCAAAGAGCAGGAACTTCTCAGTCAATGTAGTCTTACCAGCATCTGGGTGCGAAATAATCGCAAACGTTCTTCTTCTTTCTATCTCGTTCATATATATTTAATATGTGTCTATATCTTATATCGTTTTCCTGAATAATCTTTATTGAGGCAACCAAGAATTCTTAATTATTAATTATTAATTATTAATTCCCTTACATGTCATCGTCCTCAAATTTCAGTCCCTCGGTGCGGTCCTTGATATAGTAATCGCTGAGCAGACCCACGAAGGTAGTTATCTCCTTGATGGCACGCTCGGTCTCGGGGCTGATGGCCTTCTTCTGTAGTCGGAGCATCATCACTCCGTAGAGGGCATCCAGGCAGGTCTCTATCTCGTTGAGGTCCTTGTCGCCTCGGTTGCGCAGCTCCACGATAAATGGCAGAACCTTATAGTACTCAGCGTTGTAGATAGGAAACTTGGTGCTCTGCAGCAGCATTCCGTGCAGGTCAATGACGTCCTTCAGTATCACCTTGTTGATGTCCAGATGTCCGCTCTCACGCTTGCCCTCCTCATTCATCATTCGGATCAGGTTGCCAAACCAGTCTATCTCCTCCGCCTTCTGCTCCTCGCTGAAGTTGAAGCGCTCTATATACTGCTTCTTGATCACGGGCAGCGAGCATCCGTAAGCACGGATGATGTCCTCTATCTGCCACATATATAAGAGGTATTCTGCGATACTCTTCTTTCTCAATTCTTGTGCTACAAACATTTTTCTCTAATGAATAATTAATAATTTATAATTAATAATTGTCTTTCCTCCATTAGAACTCAGGGAGGTGGTAGAGATTAAACACCGTGCCGATGAGGGCTATCAGGGAGAAGATGATAACCACGCTTCCTATTACCTTATTAATAATAAGGATGCCATTGGTATCAAACTTGCCCCTCACCTTGTCGATGAGCCAAGTGAGCCCAAACCACCACAGCAGGGCTCCGAAGACGATGCTCAGATAGCCCACGCCCATCTCAAGCGGCATATCGGGCACCACGAAGGCAAACTGGGCGAAGGCGGCCATGAAGAGGAACACGATGAGCGGATTGCTCAGCGTCACCAGGAATGCCGTGATGCCATTGTGCCAGAGCGTGCCCTGCTTGTTGCTGCTCTGGTGCATGTTCTTGGTGGGATTGCTCTTGAAGCAATAGATGCCAAACACCAGCAGCAGGATGCCGCCAAATATCTGCAGATAGAACTTGTTCTGCGCATTGTTGACGAAATCCATCACAAAACTCATACCCAGACCCGTGAACAGAGCGTACACGATGTCGCTACATGCCGCGCCCAAGCCCGTCACGAAACCATACCAGCGGCCCTTGTTCAGAGTGCGCTGAATACATAAGATGCCTACAGGCCCCATCGGAGCCGAGGCAATCACACCTATGATAATTCCCTTGAATATAAAATCAAGAATATTTATCTCTATTGGAAATGCTAAACTCATAACAGTGGGCAAAGGTACAAAATTTTGGGCATATCTTGCAACTTTTTGGGCTAAAAGTTCACTTTAGATAAAAATTTCTGCCCAAAAGCTTTGTTTTATGCAAACTTTTTCATATCTTTGTGCCAAAATTCAAAACATTCTAACTAATTAAGACATTAAACATGACAGAAAACGAACTTAAGCCCTACGTAATAGGTTTGGACCTCGGTGGAACAAACTCTGTTTTCGGCATCGTAGATGCACGAGGCGAAATCAAAGCTACAACTGCCATCAAGACTGGTGGCTATGACAAGGTAGAAGACTATGTGAAAGCTGCCGTAGAGGCACTCCAGCCTATCATCGACACCGTGGGTGGTATCGGTAAGATCAAGGCTATGGGTATCGGTGCTCCTAATGGCAACTACTATAAGGGCACCATCGAATTTGCCCCTAACTTGCCTTGGGCACACACCAGCGTGGTGCCATTGGCAGATCTCTTCAGCAAGGCGCTCGGTGGCATCCCAGTGGCACTGACCAATGACGCCAATGCAGCAGCCCTGGGCGAAATGACCTACGGCGTGGCTCGTGGCATGAAGAACTTCATCGACATCACCCTCGGTACAGGCGTAGGCTCTGGTATCGTGATCAATGGCCAGATGCTCTATGGCAGCGACGGATTCGCTGGCGAGCTGGGTCACGTCATCATGGTACGTGGCGAGGAAGGCCGCTCATGCGGTTGTGGCAGAAAGGGCTGCTTGGAGGCTTACTGCTCAGCTACGGGTGTGGCTCGCACAGCACGTGAGTTCCTCGAGAAGAGCGATGAGCCATCTCTGCTCCGCGACATGAAGCCTGAGGACATCACCTCTTACGATGTGAGCGTGGCTGCGGGCAAGGGCGATGCCTTGGCCAACCGCGTATATGAGTTCACTGGCAAGATGCTCGGTGAGGCTTGCGCTGACTTCGCAGCGTTCTCTTCTCCTGAGGCATTCGTATTCTTCGGTGGACTGACCAAGGCTGGCGACCTCCTGATGAAGCCTATCAAGGAGGCTTACGACAAGAGCGTATTGCCTATCTTCAAGGGCAAGGCCAAGTTCTTGGTATCTACACTGGATGGTAGCTCAGCTGCCGTTCTCGGTGCCAGCGCAGTGGGCTGGGACCTCTAAGAAAGACCATAAAAGACTGATTATAAAAAGGAAAAATTTAAGCACAAATCATTAAGACTCATAAGGAGACATAACAGCGGCTATGTAATTAAACTAAAATAAGTTTCAACTGTTAAACAGTTGGGTACTTCGGCTTGGTGCTCGTGAGAGTACCAAGCCTTTTTTATATATGTCACATAAGCATTTCCTCTTATAGCTCCAGCCAGTTCTTGACGATGGTCTTTCCCTCCGGAGTGAGCACGCTCTCGGGATGGAACTGGATGCCATGGATGTCATAATTCTTATGCCTCAATCCCATGATGCAACCATCATCGCTCACCGCCGTCACGTCCAGACAGTCGGGAAATCCTCCTCTGTCCACCACCCAAGAGTGGTATCTGCCTATCTCTATGCGCTTAGGCATGCCACGGAAGATAGGGTCGTTGCCAAACTGGGTGCAGGGCGTAGCCACCCCGTGATACACCTCCGAGAGATTGGTAAGCTTAGCTCCAAACGCCTCGCCTATCGCCTGATGTCCCAGGCACACGCCCAGCATAGGCTTCCTGCCAGCATAGGTCTTGATCACATCCATCAGCAGTCCTGCCTCCGAAGGGATGCCAGGACCCGGGCTCAATATGATCTTGTCGAAATGGTCCAGTTCCCTCAATTGGAACTGGTCGTTGCGATATACCGTCACGTCCACTCCGAGTTCCTTCACCAAGTGAGCCAAGTTGTAGGTGAAGCTATCGTAATTATCTATGATTACTATTTTCATTGCTATTCTAATTTATAATTTATAATTAAGAATTAAGATTTAGGCTAGCGCCCTTGCAAGCCGATACAAATCTTGCACTTACAGTTCTTGCAGTTTTTCCGAAGCCCACATTCCGTGAGGCAATTATTAATTATTAATTCATTCACAGTTTTTCTGCTATGTGGATAGCCTTGGTGAGGGCTCCCAACTTGTTGTTACACTCTTCCAGCTCATACTGGTCATTGCTCTTAGCCACCACGCCGCTGCCAGCCTGGAACCACAACTCTCCATTGCGGCTGATGAAGGTACGGATCACGATGGCTTGGTTCAGGTCGCCATTCAGACCGATGAACCCAATGCATCCACCGTAGGCACCTCGGTTGTGAGGCTCCAGCTCAGAGATTATCTGCATCGCTCTCACCTTAGGCGCACCGCTCAGCGTGCCCGCAGGGAAGGTGTCGATAAACTCCTTGATGTGGTCAGCTTTCTCATCCAGCTCTCCGCTCACACGGCTCACCAAGTGGATCACGTGGCTATAGAACTGCATGTCCTTATAGAAATCCACCTTCACGTCATGGCAGTTGCGGCTCAGGTCATTGCGAGCCAAATCTACCAGCATCACATGCTCGGCATTCTCCTTCGGGTCATTTCTCAGAAACTCGGCAGCCTTGCGGTCTTGCTCCATATCGCCCGTGCGCTTGGTGGTGCCAGCGATAGGGTCGATGAAAGCCTTCGAGCCCACGATGCGGTTGTGAGTCTCTGGTGAAGAACCGAAGATGCGGAATCCACCGAAGTCGAAATAGAAGAGATAAGGGCTAGGATTGATGCTGCGCAGGGCACGATAGAGCTTGAAGTCATCGCCCTCATATTTCTGCACGAACCTACGGCTCACCACAATCTGGAACACATCGCCACGGAGGCAGTGCTGTATGCAGCGGCGAATATTCGCCTTGTGCTCCTCATCGGTGAGAGTAGAATATGTATCGCCCACTGGATGGAACTCATAAGGCTTCACATTCGCCTTGTTCACCGCCTTGAGCAGCGCATCCAGCTCAGCCTCGCCAGCAGCATTTCCAGCCTCGCCAGCGACATTTCCAGCCTCGCCAGCCTCTTCCCCCTCCGAGCATTCGCCCAGGGTAATCAGTTCCATGGTGTTATTGAAGTGGTCGAACACGATGATGTCCTTATACATTATATAATATATGTCCGGCGCATCATTCTTCTCCATGGTGGTATCCTTCACGGCGATATTCTCAAAATATCTCACGGCATTGAAGGTGGTAAAACCATACAAGCCACAGAAGTCCTTGCCTTCACCCTCGACATGGAAACTCTGGATAAAATCATTGATGGCCTTGGAGATGGCGAGCTTACACTCCTCGCCCTTGCCCTCGCCAAAGGCAGGCAACTCCTGCTCCTCTACCCTGCCATCAGGATAAGTGGCTTTCATCACACCATGACCTAGCGATATGCTAGCCATGGGGTGCACTCCAATGAAGGAGCGAGAGTTCTCTGAGCCGTGATAGTCGGAACTCTCCATCAGAGCCGACTGGGGATAGATATCTCTCAATCGCATATAAACGCCCACTGGCGTATAGAGGTCAGCGAGAATCTTGCGAGTCACTGTCTTATAATTATATTGTGCCATAATTATAAATTATTCATTATAAATTATACATTATAAATTATAAATTATACATTAGAAGTTACCATACTCCTTAGCCATCGCCTTGTTCTTGAGATAAGTCTCCACGTCCTTATCTCCACGACCAGAGACGGTCAATACCACGACATCGTCCTTCTTGAACTTCATCTTCTTCAGGGCTGCCACGGCATGGGCGCTCTCGATGGCTGGGATGATACCCTCCATGCGGGTCAACTCATAGCCTGCATAGATGGCCTCATCGTCCTTGATGGCAAGCACATGGCTACGTCCTCTAGTGGCGAGGTCGGCATGCATAGGGCCGATGCCTGGATAGTCCAGACCCGCACTGATGGTGAAAGCCTCCTTGATCTGTCCATCGTCAGTCTGCATCACCAGGGTGCGAGCACCGTGGATGATTCCCTCCGTGCCGCAGTGCATAGTGGCAGCGGTATAGTCGGTGTCGATGCCATGACCAGCAGCCTCGGCAAGATAAATCTGCACACGGTCGTCGTCGATGTAATGGTAGATGGTGCCAGCTGCATTCGAGCCACCACCCACGCAGGCGATGAGATAGTCAGGATAGTCACGCCCTATCTTCTCCTCCAGCTGCCATTTGATTTCCTCAGAGATCACGCTCTGCATCTTAGCCACAATGTCTGGGTAAGGATGTGGTCCCATCGTACTGCCCACGATATAGAAGGTATCTTGAGGATGGCAGCACCAGTCGCGGATGGCCTCAGAGCAGGCATCGCTCAGGGTCATATTGCCCGTGCGCACTGGGTGAACCTTGGCTCCGAGCATCTTCATGCGCTCCACATTGGTATGTTGGCGCTCCACGTCGGTGGCTCCCATAAAGATCTCGCACTCCATGTCCATCAGCGCACACACGGTGGCTGTAGCCACGCCGTGCTGTCCAGCTCCCGTCTCGGCGATGATACGAGTCTTGCCCATCTTCTTCGCCATCAATATCTGTCCGATGGTATTGTTTATCTTATGCGCACCCGTGTGGTTCAGGTCCTCACGCTTCAGATAGAGCTGGCAGCCATACTTCTCGCTCATGCGCTTGGCATAATAGAGAGGCGAAGGGCGACCCACATAGTCCTTCAAGAGCTGATGATACTCTTTTTTAAACTCCTCGCTCTCGATGATAGGCTTGTAAGCCTGCTGGAGTTCAGTCACACACTTATATAATATCTCAGGAACGTATGCTCCTCCGAATTTTCCAAAAAATCCTTTATCGTCTACTTGATACATCGTCTTTTATAATTAATAATTAATAATTTAGAATTAAGAATTAGGCTAGCGCCCTTGTTCTAATCAAGAATTAACAAAATCCCTTACACTTACAGTTCTTACAGTTTTTTCTAAACCTTACTTTAAGCAAACTATATTCCGCAAGGCAATTATTAATTCTTAATTATTAATTCTTAATTATTTCTTCAGCGCCTCGAAGAGTTCATCGAGCGCCTTGTCTGGGTCTCCGGTCTCATTCAATAATGTCACAAACTTACTGCCGATGATGGCACCCGCCGCATTGTCCTGCGCACTGGTCAAGGTCTGCTTGTTGCTGATGCCGAAGCCTATCATGCGAGGGTTGCGCAGGTTCATGCTGTTGATATGATTGAAGTAAGCCAACTTGGCATCGCCAAAGTTGCTCTGCGCACCCGTGATGCTAGCCGAGCTAACCATATAGATGAAGCCATCCGTGTGCTCATCGATGAATCGGATGCGCTCCTCGCTGGTCTCTGGGGTAATCATCATGATGACACGGACATCATATTTATCGGCGATAGGTTTTACCACCTTCAGATAGTCGTCGAAAGGCAGGTCTGGGATGATGGTACCGCTCACGCCGCTCTCCACACAACTCTTGAAGAACTCCTCGATGCCATAGTGCATGATAGGATTCAGATAGCCCATCAGTACCAGTGGCAGCTTCACCTCATCCTTGATGGCAGCCAACTGGGCGAAGAGCGTCTTCACCGTCATGCCATTCTTCAATGCCTTGGTACCAGCGCTCTGAATCACCGGTCCGTCAGCCAGTGGGTCGCTGAAAGGGATGCCCACCTCTATCATGTCGATGCCCTTGCGCTCCATTGCCTTGATCACATCGCCCGTACCCTCCAGGGTAGGACAGCCAGCACAGAAATACAAGCTCAATAGCTTGCGGTCATTATTGTTAGCAAAAAGCTGATTTATCTTGTTCATTGTTCTAATCTATTATTTACGTTTTTATTTTGCCACGGATCACACGTGCCTAAAAATATTATCCTAATTCTTCGAGGAACTTCTTGATCTTCTCCACATCCTTGATGCCCGGCTCCTTCTCAAACTTAGAGTTGATGTCGATGCCGCCCAACATAGGATGCTTGATGGCCTTCACTCTCTCCGCATCATCCGGACCGATGCCACCGCTCAGCAGGAACGGCACATCGCCATCGTATGCATCGAGCACCGACCAATCAAACTGCTCACCACTTCCACCCTTCTGCTTACACTTGGTGTCGAAGAGGAAGTAGTCAACAGCTCCTACATAGTCCTTATATTTCTGAATGTCTTCGGCAGAGTTTACGCTGATGGCCTTGATAATCTGGATGCGTCCATCGAATGGCTCGGCATCAGGATTGAGCTTCTGAGCCTCCTTGTTGAACATTTCGATGAGTTCCTTGAACCCTTGGTTCAAGTCCTCACAATACTCGCGAGTCTCATTGCCATGCAACTGAATGCAATTCAGGCTGAAACGCATAGACTGGATCAGCACATTCTCGATATCATTGTCCACGAACACGCCGATTCTTGTAATCTGCATATCCGCCTCGCCTCTCACCAAAGCAGGTGTAAAGCTGTCCCCATACTCTAGTTCCTTAACGCATCGTGGAGACTGAGGATAGAAAATGAATCCCAATGCACTTACGCCCAACTGGGCTACCTCGCGAATGTTCTGGGCATCGCGCATGCCACATACCTTGACAACCATGCTATATTTAATTAAGAATTAATAATTTAGAATTAAGAATTACACGTCCCCCGACAAAAGTCCGAACTGGTCGAAAATCCGTGAAATCCGGGGGGAGACATGAAATCCGTGTGAGATATATCTACAGCTTCTCCAGAAACTCCTTGAGCCCCTGTCCAGGGTCAACCTGTTTCATAAACTGCTCACCCATGAGAAATCCTCTGAATCCGCCTTCCTCCCTGAGCCTCTTCACGGTCTCCGGATTGGAGATTCCGCTCTCGCTCACTCGGCACACATCCTTCGGCAGCTGCTCCGAGAGTCGGAAGCTATTCTCCACATCCGTCACGAAAGTACCGAGGTTGCGGTTGTTGATGCCATACATGTCCGGCTCCAGCTCCGCATATTCGAAGTCTCGCTCATTGTGCATCTCCAGCAGCACCTCCAGTCCCAGCTGATGTGCCATCTCCAGGAGTCGCTTGCACTCATCCTTCTGTAGGCAGGCAGCTATCAAGAGCACTGCCGAAGCCCCACAATATCGAGCCTGCAGGAGTTGATATTCCTCGATGACGAAGTTCTTATATAATATAGGTATAGAGACGCCCACGTGGCGAGCCTCCTGAATGAACTCATCATAGCCACCGAAGTAGTCGATGTCGGTGAGGATGCTCAGTGCCGATGCCCCATTCTGCTGATAGCTCAGCGGGATGACGCTAGCCTTGCCTTCCTCCTTGATCCAGCCCTTGCTGGGCGACTTGCGCTTGAACTCGGCGATGATGCCCGTCTCCGAGCTCATCAGCGCCTCCCTCATGCTGCCCCCTGGAGTCAAGCCATCATTCTCCTGCATCTTCTGCTCGGTGAGGCTTATCATCTGACGAGGCGAAATGAATCGCTTGCGCTGGTCTATCTCTATTCGCTTATGAGCGACAATCTCTTCCAGTATATCCATCTTTTTTAGTTTTTGAAAGTTGAGAATTGAAAGTTGAAATTTATGATTACCCTTATATTTCTATTTTTTCTCAGAAACCAATTATTTCTCTGCTACCAAGTCTTATCATAAATTTCAAATTTCAACTTTCAATTTTCAACCTAAATTTAACTATTCAGTTCCACAAATTTCTTGAATGTAGCGAGTGCCTTGCCCGAGTCGATGCTCTCACGTGCTATCTCCACACACTCCTCGATGCTCTTCTTGCCCTTCTCCATCACCTGGATACCGAAGGCGGCATTTGCCAGCACGATGTTCTTCTGGGCAGGCAGGGCTCTGTTCTCCAGCACGGCATCAAAGATTTCCTTGGCCTCCTCCTCAGTGGCTCCACCCTTGATTTCCTCTGGCTTGGCGATGTCGAAGCCCAAGTCTTGTGGCTTGAAAATCTTCTCATAGTTGTTGGTGGTCACCTTGAAGTCGCCCGTAAGCGAGATTTCATCATAGCCATCGATGCTGTTCACGATGCCGTAGTCAATGCCTATCTTCTGGTATACCTGACTGTAGAGGCGCATCTGGTCGAGGTTGGCCACACCCAGCAACTGGCACTTAGGCTGACTAGGATTGACCAATGGGCCCAAGAGATTGAACACCGTAGGGAACTGAAGATGCTTGCGGATAGGTCCCACAAACTTCATCGCCTTGGCGAAGAGCTGCGCATGCAGATATACAATGCCCGCCTCATTGATGCAGCGGTTCAACTTGTCGATGTCGTCGGTAAACTCCACGCCGTGGTTCTTGATTACGTTAGAAGCACCGCTCACAGAAGTAGCGGCATAATTGCCATGCTTAGCCACCTTATATCCCGCTCCAGCTATCACGAAACAGGCTGTGGTAGAGATATTGAAAGTATTCTTTCTGTCACCACCCGTACCCACTACGTCGATGTATCGGTCGCAGTCCAGGATGGCTGGCACACCAGTGGCAAGGATGCCATCACGGAAGCCGAGCAGTTCGTCTACCGTCACACCACGCATCTGGAGTCCGGTCAAGAGGGCTGTAATCTGCTCCTCAGGAAACTCACTCTTGGTGATACCTACGATAATCTCCTTGGTCTCCTCACGAGTCAACTCCTCGTGGTTCAACATTCTGTTCAGGATGTCCTTCATTTCCATAATCCTAATCTCCTATTTATTTTATGTTGTTAATACTCAGTTGTGTAAGAATTAGACTACAAGCAGAGTCTCCAATGTCTCTTTAAGAAAAAGAGGCCTGTCGTAAGTTACGGCAGGCCTCTCAATATCTTGGATTCATATCCACACGGCTTATCGACTCACGACTTTCTAGATCCCGAGTTACGCCACCACCATGCTGTAGATACGAATGCTGTCATCATAATTCTTTTCTTTTATTTATTGTTAAACTTTCCAACCGATGTTACTTTTTAACTATCGATTTTATTATTCAATTGCAAAAGTACACTTTTTCTTGCAAACTACAAACTTTTTATCGAAAAATTTTTCATTTTCATGTAATTTTGTCGTTTTTTCTAACTCCTCGCCCCTCATATACCCCCTTACACCTTATTATATATGTAAAACTGAAAAAATAAAAATATCTTCAAGAAAATGTAATAAAGGCTCAAACACTCCGTTAAGATAGTAGATATGACCCATTTCCATAAGCGGACATGAAGATATCTGAGAAATATAATATTAATAACAACTAAATAAAAAGTATACGCCTATGAAGCATATTTTTACTTCTGAAGAGTTAAGACCGTCGGCAAAGACCATCTACTTCATCAAGCAGTTGGCATACACCTATCGCTCGCTCAAGATGAACTCATCTTACGACAAGGCGTATTGCTTAAACTAAACAATAGAAGAAGAAGATGAAAACATTGGTATCCCCTTCTCTCCTCTCAGCCAACTTCATTGACTTGAGGAGCGATGTAGAAATGATTAATAAGAGTGAGGCCGACTGGCTCCACATGGACGTGATGGATGGTGTATTCGTGCCCAACATCTCGTTTGGTTTTCCTGTGCTCGAAGCCGTGGGCAAGGCTTGCACCAAGCCCCTCGACGTTCACTTCATGATAGAGCGCCCGGAGCGATACATCGAACAGACCGCCAAGATAGGTGCCATGATGATGAATGTTCACTATGAGGCTTGCGTCCACTTGCATCGCACCATCCAGCAGATCCACGCAGCAGGCATGAAGGCTGGCGTCACCCTCAACCCTTCTACCCCAGTCAGCGTACTGGAAGACATTATCACGGATGTAGACATGGTGCTGCTGATGAGCGTGAACCCTGGTTTCGGCGGACAGAAGTTTATCGAGAACACCATCAAGAAGGTGGGTCGTCTGCGCCAACTCATCAAGGAGAGCGGCAGCCACGCCCTCATCGAGGTTGATGGCGGCGTGCAGGCAGAGACAGCCCCTAGACTGGTAAAGGCAGGAGTCAACGTACTGGTAAGCGGCAGCTATGTATTCAAGAGCACCGACCCATACTCCACCATCCATGCGCTGAAGGAGCTCAAGCAGCTAGAAGATTAAACTTATCATAAAAAGGTATTCGCAGTTAGAGAGAGCCCTCACTTTGATTCGGCTCAATCTAACTGCAATGCGATATGATGCTTCTTAGCCATTCTTCTTAGGTTGTGGATGGCATATCTCATTCTGCCCAGACTGGTATTGATGCTCACATTGGTGATTTCGGCTATCTCCTTGAACGACAGTCCCTGGTAATACTTCATGTATATCACCTCGCGCTGATTGTCGGGCAAGAACATGATGAGCTTCTTCACGTCGCTCAGCACCTGCGTCTTCACCATCTCCCTTTCGGCATAGCTATCCATCACCGAGTCGCCCCTCAGGTACGATAGGTCGTTGTTCACATTGGGCACCACTGGCTTGTGGCACTGGCGCTCACGATACACGTCAATGATCACATTGTGGGCTATGCGTATCAGCCAGGAGCTAAACTGACCATTATTGGAGTACTGTCGGTTTTGCAGCTTCACGATAGCCTTGACAAATGTCTCCTGGAAGATATCATTCGCCTGATGCTCATCATGCACGATGAACATAATATATGAGAAGAGCTTCACCTCGTTGCGACTTAGCAACAAGTCAAAAGCCTTATTGTTGCCCTCGACGTAAGCCAAGGCCAACTCCTCATCTGTCATTTCTTCTAGATTTCTCATTTCTTAATCTATTTTATAGTCATTAAGTAAATGTCTATTCGATAGGCTATCTGTCGTTTTATTGTGTTACAAATGTTAAATATCGCTACAAAGGTACATTAAAAATTTATAACGACCAAATCTTTAACGCAAAAATCAATTTTTTAACATAATGTAGACGCTAAATAGAAATAAAATGTGTAACTTTGCCCCAAAATAAACCATAAAATTAAACATAATCTAGTTAAAGCAAAACAAAAATGAAGAAATTCTTTAAGACCTTATTGTTAGCATGGCTGCTACCAGTGTGCGCTTTTGCCTCGGGTTGGGACGATGCCGAGTACCAGCGCATCGAGCAGAGCATCGAGCAACCAGCCGCCAAGCAGTTTGCTCGCAAGTTTGTCATCACCTCCTTTGGTGCCAAGCTGTCCAACTCGGCAGCCCAGAACCAGAAGGCCATCAACAAGCTCATCTCCCTGGCATCCCAGAAGGGTGGCGGCAGCGTCATCATCCCTAAGGGCACCTGGCATACGGGAGCCATCAAACTGAAGAGCCACGTCAACCTCGTCTTGGAGGAAGGCGCCACCCTGCAGTTTGCCTTCGATACCAAGCTCTATCCGCTGGTGCGCACCTCATGGGAGGGACTGGCTTGCTGGAACTATTCGCCATGCATCTACGCCTACAAGGCCACCGACATCGCCATCACCGGCAAGGGTACCATCGATGGCGGCGGCAACATGGACACTTGGTGGCCTATGAGCGGGCACAAGCGCTTCAACTACCAGGAGGGCGAAACCAAGGAGGCTCAGTGCCTGGGCTCTCGTGCCAAGCTCCTCAAGCAAGCCGAAGACGGCGTGGCTTTCGATGAGCGCAAGTTTGGCTTGGGTCAGGGCTTGCGTCCTCAGCTCATCAACTTTGTTCGCTCCGAGCGCATCCTCATCCAGGGTGTCAAGATGCTCAACTCCCCATTCTGGGTCATCCATCCACTGCTCTGCAAGAACGTAACCGTGGATGGCGTAACCGTATGGAATGAAGGACCTAACGGCGACGGCTGCGACCCAGAGGCATGCGAGAACGTGCTCATCCAGAACTGCGTATTCCATACCGGCGACGACTGCATCGCCATCAAGAGCGGCAGAAATAATGACGGTCGTCTCTGGAATCAGCCTAGCAAGAACATCATCATCCGCAATTGCAAGATGGAAGATGGACATGGCGGCGTGGTCATCGGCTCTGAGATCTCTGGCGGATGCGAGAATGTATACGCCGAGAACTGCGTGATGGACTCCCCTCACCTGGAGCGCATCCTCCGCATCAAGACCAACAACTGCCGTGGCGGACTCATCCAAAACATCAATATGCGCCACATCACCGTGGGCCAGTGCAAGGAAGCCGTCTTGAAAATCAACCTCGACTACGAGCCAAGAGAGTTGTGCTACCGTGGCTTCGAGCCTACCGTGCGCCAAGTGAGCATGGAGGATGTGACCTGCCAGAAGAGCAACTATGGCGTGCTCATCATCGGCAGAAACGAGGTGGAGAACGTATCCGACATCACAGTGAAGAACTGCCACTTCGAGGGTGTGCAGAAGGACCCTGTGAAGATAACGGGCAAGACCAAGGACGTGAAGTTTGAGAACCTCACCATCAACGGTTCGCTGGTGCTCAATCCTGAAGACCGCCCATTCCATACCTACTCTGAATGGCTCACCTACAGCGAGATGCAGCGTGTGCCTCGCCCATACCACCTCGACTTCAGCCCCAATAAGCCACGCTGGAGCTATGTGATGGGCATTGAGATGGAAGGTATGCTCGATACCTACCTTGCTTATAAGGAGAAAGGCTCGGGCATCAACCAGGGCAGCGACTCCATCATCCGCTATCTCCAGGAATATCCTGACAAGATGATAGACGAGAAGGGCAACATCACAGGCTATAAGTACGAAGACTTCAATCTGGACAATGTTCGCACCGCCAAGTTTATCCTGCGCATGCAGAACCTCTACCCTACCAAGGGCAACGAGCTAGCCCTGAAGACTCTCTTCAAGCAGCTCCAGAACCAGCCTCGCACCAAGGAGGGCGTCTACTGGCACAAGGCCATCTATGCCAACCAAGTATGGCTCGACGGCATCTTCATGGGCTTGCCATTCTACTGCCAGTATGCCGCCCAGAACCTGAAGCCTAAGAAGGCAAAGAAGATATGGGACGACGCAGTGGACCAGATGGTGAAAACCGACATGCGCACCTACGATGAGAAGACCCAGCTCTGGAAGCACGCCTGGGACGAGACTCACCAGCAGTTCTGGGCCAACAAGGAAGACGGCAAGAGCCAGCACACCTGGGCTAGAGCCCTGGGCTGGTATGTGATGGCGATGACCGAGTGTCTGGACGCCATGCCAGAGGATTATGCCCGCCGTGGCGAAGTGATCCAGCTCTTGAACAAGGCGATGGCAAGCGTAGTGAAATATCAGGACAAGAAGACCGGCGTATGGTATGACGTGATGGACGTGAAGGACCCTCGCAACTACCTGGAGAGCACCGCCAGCAGCATGTTTGCCTACGTGCTCCTGAAGGGCTATCGCAAGGGCTATCTCTCCGAGCAGTATCGCGATGCCGGAATCAAAGCATATCAGGGCATCCTGAAAAACTTTATCCGAGTGAATCCCGACAAGACCATCAGCCTCACCCAGTGCTGCGCCGTGAGCGGCTTGGGTCCTGGTCCTGGTCCTTACGTCACCAAGCCCAACTACAAGCGCGATGGCAGCTTCGACTATTATATGAGCGAGCCTATCCGCGACAACGATGCCAAGGGCGTGGGCCCATTCCTCTGGGCTAGCCTGGAGATGGAGCAGCAAGGGCTGAGCGATTGATCCACTTACAAGCTATTCTACATAGGAAAAGAAAAGTTTGCGAAAATTGCTATCACTGCTATCACTTTTTGATAGTAGAGTCAATTTAATCAACTGATATTTAATAACATAAATATTTAGCAGGAGTGATAGATAACTCTAAAAATGGGGGTTATCTATCACTCCTGCTATCACTTTGCTATCACTCAAAGAAACGACGTTTTTTCTTACAGCCAATCACGTACTAAGGAGAGGAGTATGGCGTAGAAACTATATTTACTCTCCAAATATCTTCACGAGCTTGGTCTTATATCCCATCACGGCATCCTTGAGCGGTTGGTTCACATCATAGGAGGCATCGTCCTTGGCATCATCAAACTGCCACTGGAAGTCGCCGTGCTGCATTCTGCCTGCGCCCCACTTGCCCTTCACGATGGCGGGCACATCGACTGCCGCATCGGGCTGATAGGTGTACATCACACTGGCATCGGTATCAAAGTTGTTGTATACCGCCCCACCCTTCTTTGCCTTCGCCGCGGATGGCACTTTCTCGTCTCGGGTCTTGGCATCGTAGGCGTCAAACTCCACCTGATTCTTGCTATAAGGTACATACCTCAGGCTCTTCATCCCTGCCATCTCATTGCCGAATGACTTGATCACGCCGCCATCCTCCTTGCTGAAGGTGCCTGCGCCGCTGGCTATGTCGGAGCCCTGCATGGAGGTGAGCATCGGCTTGTTGGTGTTGCGGAAGTAATTGTTCTCCACGAATACGCTCGAAGCCAGGCAGCAGCCCACGCCATACTTGGCATTGCCATCATAATAATTGTTGTATACGTGGGCTGAGTAGTAACGCACACGTGGATGGCGACTGTCAGAATGGTCGTACCAGTTATGGTGGTAGGTGATGTAATAGTCGGAGCTATTCTCGCTCAGACCCAGCAGATTGCACTTGCCATTGTCCCAGAAGTGATTATAAGAGAACGTCACGTAGTTGCTCTTCTTGCAGTCCAGGGCTCCATCGCCCTTCACCTGGTCTTTGTCGGAGCCAGCATGGCCATAAAACATATCGCAGTTGTGTACCCAGATATAGTTGTTGTCCTGCTGCAAGCCCACATTGTCGCCCTCATTGCTGGAGCAATTCAGGAAGCCCACATTGCTCAGTTCGGCATAGTTGCAGCTCTTCAATCGGATGCCCCAGCCATTAGCCACAGCGTCATTGCCCACTCCCTCTACGGTGAGTCCGGCGCATGCCTGTTTGCCGTTCATATCCAGCACGATGTCGCCCTTGTCGGCAGTAGCGGGAATGCCTATCTGCCCTATTAGGCGGAAGCAGAACGGACGGGTGTCCACTCCCTTCTTGATGCCATGGTTGATGATGTCCTGCAAGCCCACGCAATGGGTCTTGGTGCCCTTGGAGCTGGTGAGCACATCGAGCTCCACGGTGTCGATGTTGTCCTTGGTGATGTATACCACCACTGCTCCCTCCTTCAGCGTGCCATCGGCATTGTAGGCACCAGGCGTCTTAGCGCCCTGGAAGGCAAAGCCCGAGCGATCGAAGCTGCGCACCTGCAAGCCCTGCACCGTGCGAGCGGCATCCAGCTTCTCCTCGCCTCCCACCACAGGCACCACCTTCAGCTCATACGTGCCTGCCTTCAGCCCCAGGGCATCGGCTCTTCCATAGCTGCCATAGTCTCTGACCAGCGGCTGGTCTAGCTGGGTGAAGTTGGCATACTGCCCACCTTTTATATATACATGATAGGTGGAAGCGCTCTCAAAAGGCAGCCACTCCACGAAGGCACTCTGTAGCCAGCTCTGCGCCTGCTGAATGGCTACCTTGCCCTTCACGAAACTCACCTTCTGCACCTGGTTCTGGAAGGCATCGAGCACCGAGCCGCCCAAGTCGGTAACGGTAAATGATCCTTTCTCTGAGTCGATGTTCACCTTGACATCGGCGGTATTGTAATACTTGGCATCCAGGCCATCATTCAGGCTCACCACCATCTGGTTTTGCGCCAAGCTGAGGGTTGAAGCTGAGAGCAAGAGAGCCAAGGAATATAGATTCTTCTTCATATCTTTATATCTTATTTTTCTGATGATGAGATTACTTGATGAGCACTTTCTTTCCCTTTACGATATAGACACCGGGCTGGAAACCTTGGAGCGATTTGCCCACTGCCACTCCACTCAGAGTATATACCTGCTGTACTTTCTCGCCCTGCTGGGCTGTGGGCTGCTGGATGCCAGTAGCAGAGCCATCATAAGTGAAGGCGAGGAATACCAGCTCCATGTCTTCGCGCTCGGATGTATCATCGGTATAGGTAAGCACCAGGTCGTCTCCCTCGAAAGAGATGACCTTCACCACCTTGTCCACCTGGAAGCCATTGACGGTAATGGTTTGCTCATTGGCGGCTGCGATAGGCAGGCTGATGAGCATGGCTGCGAGCAAAGAATAGATTTTCTTCATTTTTTCTTTCCTTTTGATTTAGTTTTGATATGTGTAATTTGTGAAAATTGTAGTTTGCAGAAAGAATAAAGAGGATACTGCCATTCCTCTCTAGAAACGGAGCACCCTCTTCTTTCTAAATATACTTTTTAACCTATAAAATATTTCAATTACTTCACGTACTTCTTGCCGTTCTTGATTACCAAGCCCTTGTAAGAAGCAGATACTTCCTGACCTGCCACATTGTATGTCTTGCCCTGCTTAGCAGATGCAGCCTCGACAGGGCTGATGCCAGTGGCATCGCCACCACCACGAACTACAGTAAGCTTAGTAATGCAAGCTGCGGTATTACCACTACGACCTAACTGCAAGCTAGCTGCATCCGCTGCCAAAGTATAAGTCTCTTCTGCTGGTTCATCAGCAACAAGGCGTCCATTAACAAACTGCTTGGTTGTGAACAATGCGGTTGCTTTTTCACCCACAGCACCAGTGAAGATAGCTATAGCAGCTTTCTTTGTATCATCAGCATTATTAAAAGCACCTGCGATGGTTACTACATCACCTTTTTTGAAGCCGCCCTCTGTAGTCAACTCCACGAAGTTATCGGTAACGACATCACTTGCTGAATAACTCTTACCTACCTTAATAACATTTACATTATCCTTATTCAGATGAATCTTAACAGTACCAAAAGAGATACCATCATCTGCATTGTGCAATGTAATACCATCCTGGCTTGTAGGATAGTCTATCAGTGTAGTCTGAGCGTTCATACTTGCTGCCATAGCGACAGCGGCGATAAGAGTAAAGAATTTCTTCATAATTGTTACGTTTTTAAGTTTATATTCTAAGTTTATTGTTTTCGCAGGCAAAGATAATAGAATAAAATGAGATTAGAACGAAATTTTGAACCAAAATGAATAAAATCAACGAAAACGTTTGCGTGAGAAAATGAAAGCAGAATGCATCATATACAGAAAAATAAGTGTAATTTTGCCGATGAAAAGAAGAATATAGCAACATTCTGAAACTATTCACATTATTAATATATAATAAACCTAGAAACAAACGAACAATGAAAAAGAATCTACTAAGATTAGGACTCATGAGTCTGATGCTCATCTTGGCATTCATTGCCAAAGCACAAACCAGCGTCATCAAAGAGAAGGCTCTCTTCACCACCGACTTCACGGACTGGAAGGCTGTAGACAGGAAGAAGGCTACCAACGAAGTGGTGGAACTCAAGACCCGCTACAGCAACGAGGCATTTACCTTCACCCTCAATGGCGTAGGCATCTCCCCAGAAGACACCAAGTTTGCCGACCATAAGGGATTCATGCAGATAGCCAAATACACTGGCGAATACAGCGCAGCCGAGCCTAGCGCAGTAACATCGGCACTGGCTAACATCACCAAGATAACCCTGCATCAGGCTGCCACAGGCGGCAACCGTGGCATCAAGATTTCCGCCAAGGGAGATGGCGATGCAGACTGGGTAGTGCTCCACAACAAGAGCATCGTAACCAGCTCGGGCGAAGACCTCACCATCGAGGTGAACCGCAAGAACTGCCAGCTCAAGTTCGAGAACTTCACCCTGAATCAGAACGCTTACGTTACCGACCTCTGCATCTATGGCAATGTGGAGCTGAGCGGTGAGGACATCTACGAGAACTATACCCTCACCTATTATAATATAGATGGCGAGACCGTACTCGGCACACAGACCGTGCAGGAGGACTCAAAGATTACAGCCTTCCTGGAGGGTATGGAAGAGAAAGTAACCGTAGCCGAGGGCAAGAAGTTCCGTGGATGGGGCGCATCGCTCAAGGCTGACGAGAAGAAATATACCGTAAATGATATTGTCAAGGGCAACCTCAGCCTCTACGCTCTCGTAACCGACATAGAGACAGCTAGCCCTACTGCTCGCTATGACTTCAACCTGCAGAAGTCTGGCTTCTGCGCCAACGACCATGAGGCTTTCTGTCCTGAGGGCAAGGCAAAATGGCATAGTACTCAGCACGGCTGGACATTCTCAGCTGACGACAAGATCAAACTCCTGATGGGAGGCAAGGGCTACATCAAGATGAACCTCTGCGCATACTCAGCAGGCAACATCACCCTCACCGACCCTAAGGGCAACGCTGTGGGCAGCATCGAGGCAAAGGCAGGCAAGGACGGAGCCATGGGCATCCTCCAGAACCCATCTACCGAGAGCGGCGAATACACCCTCTCATTCGAAGGCACCGCTTATCTCCACAACCTCAGCATTGTCAACATGGCCGACCCATCCTTCACCCAGGAGGGCAACTGGTATACCGTAAAGGCAGGAGACGCCAAGGGATTCATCTCTGCCCTGGAGATTGTAAATGGAGCTAACGCAGCAGCCGATGCCCCTCGCTCATACATCTTCTTGCCTAACGGCACTTACGACCTGGGCGCTGCTTGCCTCACCACCATCAGCGGCAACAACATCTCCATCATCGGCGAGAGCATGGACAAGACCATCATCGTGAACAAGCCAGAGGCTGAGGGCATCGGCAATACAGCTACCCTCTATAACACCAGCACAGGTCTCTACATGCAAGACCTCACCCTGAAGGATGCTTATCCATTCAATGGAAGCACAGGACGTGCAGTCTGCCTCCAGGACAAGGGTACTCGCACCATCTGCAAGAACGTGAAGATGCTCTCTTATCAGGACACCTACTATAGCAACAACAACTCGGGTCAGTACTACTTTGAGAACTCAGAAATCCACGGTATCGTAGACTTCATCTGCGGCGGTGGCGATGCTTTCTTCAACAAGTGCAACCTCGTATTGGAGCCTGGCAAGGGTGCATACATCACAGCATCTTATACTGATGGCAGCAACTATGGCTACGTATTCGATGGCTGCAAGGTCATCGGCACAGAGAAGGACAAATTCACCTTCGGCCGTTCATGGGGCGGACAGGCAAGATGTGCCTTCCTCAACACCATCTTGGACCAGAACGCAGCGAAGAATATCGCAGCTACCCGTTGGACAACAGATGGTATGAACGTAGTGGCAAAGAACCTCTACGAATACAACACCCTCGATGAGAATGGCAGCATGATTTCTCCTGCCGAGAACAATGTGCATTTCACTCTGAAGAAGGACGGCAAGATAGCAGAAGAATATGAGTACAATACCATCATGACAGCCGACGCTGCTGCCAACTATACCCTCGACAAGGTATTCACCGACTGGCAGCCAGCCGAGCTCGCAGCCCAGCTACCAGCCATTACAGCCCAGGTAGTCGATGGCAAGTTGACATGGACAGGTGATGCCAAGATGTATATCGTGGAGAAGAATGGCGAGTTCTTCGCCCTCACCAGCAAGAAGAGCATCGCAGTGGATGACGCCAAGGTAAGCTACGCCGTACGTGCCGCAAACGAAATGGGTGGCTTCGGCGTAGCCTCATCAGCAAGCACTGGCATCCAAGGCATCGCAGCAGAAGCCAGCGAGATAGCCAAGACTGAGTATTACACTCTAGATGGCCGCAAGCTCTCTGCACCCCAATCAGGTATCAACATCAGAAAGATAACCTACCAAAACGGCAAGGTAAAGACAGATAAAATAATCAAATAAAAACATAACACGAAAGTGCAATGCGATCATCCAGAATGGTAGCATTGCACTTTTTTCGTAATCGTTTTCGTGGCTTTTACCCAATCTTTTGGCTCATATTCCAAATAATAATTGTAATTTTGCCCACAAATAAACACAAAACGCCTAAAAAACGATGAAGAAAACAACGATTAAATCACTCGTACTTGCAGCATTCATGGCATTGCCAATGCTAGCAAATGCACAAACTTTCTCGGGCATAGAGACTGAGAAAGCAAATCAGAACACCCCTGAGGGATGGACAGCAGTAAACCTGCCACAACTGCCAGAGATTACAGCTGCCAACACCTTCAATATCAAGGATTACGGTGCATCCACCGATGCTGCCGATAACACCAAGGCCATTCAGAAAGCCCTGGATGCCGTGCCAGCTACGGGTGGTATGGTAGTAATCCCTGCCGGCACATGGAAGTTTGGTAGCACCGACGAGATGACTAGCACCACCGAGGTACTCAGCATCAAAAGCAAGACAGTGCTCCACCTCTGCGCAGGTGCCACCCTCAAGCTCGTGGAATATGGCAAGGCGCCAAACAACAAGAAGATATTCATAGGTTGCAAGAACCGCAAACAAACTGATATCGTGATAGAGGGAGAGGGTGAAACATCCATTCTTGATGGTCAGGGTGCTCGTTGGTGGCTCGCTAAAGAGCAGAAAGAGGATTTCGATCCAGGAGCCATGATCCGCTTTGAGCAAGGTCAGCGTTTCTTGCTCCGCAACTTCAAGATTCAGAACACCCCTGGTGTGAACATCACCATCAGCAACAGCGGCAAGGCTAGCCATGCCACTATCCACGATGTCATCATCAGCGAGCCAGCCTCTGAGGCTGGAGCAGGCAAGGCATCTCACAACACCGATGGCATAAGCATCTGGGGACCATACGTCAACATCTACAACTGCAACATCAGCAATGGCGATGACAACGTGGTTTGCGACACCGACGCCCAGTACATCCACGTATGGAACTGCAACTTCGGCACCGGTCATGGCGCATCCATCGGTAGCTATACCCATAACATCAAGCACGTATGGTTTGACCAGATCACGATGAATGGCACCACAGCCGGTGTACGCTTGAAGACGGGTATCAACAGCGAAGGCACTCTGCGAGGTGGTGGCGAGGAAGACTTCAAGTTTACCAACATCACCATGACCAAGGTGAAGAACCCATTCTCCATGGACTGCTACTACGACAAGAATTATAATCAAGACCCAGCCGTAGACAAGGAGAATGCTCGAGCACTTGACAGCACCACTCCTACCTACAATGGCATCTTGCTGCAAAACATCAAGACCACAGACACCAGCAGCAACTATGCCATCTTCCTGGTAGGCAGACCCGAGAGCCACATCAAGAACGTGACCCTAGACAATGTGCAGATCAAGGCAAAGAGGGGCATCGACATCCGATTTGTAGACAACATCGTCTTCAAGAACGGCTCCAAGATTTCTTGCACCAGTGGCAATCTCTGGGTCAAAAACTTCGACTCTACTGTGGATGATCAATGCAATGCCACCGGTGCTGGTGAAACTCCTACCCCACCAGCCGAAGGCGATGAAGTGAGCTATACTTTGAGCACAGCCACCTATAAGAGCAGCAGCACAGACAAGCTAACATGGACATTCGACAATGGTTGCTCCATCTCCAATGACAATGGAAAGTCATACTCTACAGCCAAGTCAAATACCATCAAATATAGCAAGGGCACCCAGTACACCATCAATCTCCCAGAGAATGTACATATCACCAGTGCCAGCTTTGCAGGTTATGCCAATGAAGACAACAAGACTTGCTATTTAGCCGAGCTGGGAGGCTCATCATTTGGCTCAGACCTATACGTGTTTCCAAGTCGCAGCACAGATACCAGCACCAAGACTCAGTTTGACGTAACTCTCGGCACCTCAGCCACAGGCACGCTGACATTCACCTCTGGCGATGCACAGGCAGCCTGGGTCATCACCCTGAAGGGTATCAAGGCTAGCTCTACAGGCATCCACGGCATCACTACAGCCCCAGCGGGCAGCAAAGGCAACATCTACGACCTGAGCGGCAGAGTGATCAAGAAGCAAGCCACCACAGCCGACTTGGCTTCGCTGAGCAAGGGAATATACATCCTGAACAACAAGAAATACGTAGTAAAATAAGAAGCTCTTAGAATAAGAAGCAGAAGTGCAATGTAGCCATATCAGAATGGAGCATTGCACTTTTTTTCGTTATTAGCCATCAATTTTTCCGTTTCGCAAACGTTTACGTTGTGTATTAACTAAAATAATTTGGCTACTTTAACAAATCTTCGTACATTTGCACCCAAAAGAATAAACAAATCGAGAAAAAAAATAAAAATAAATAAACAAGGTTTAGGAAATAAACATTTTTCACTAATCAACCGAAATAAATGTATGTCTGGTAATTTTAACAAAAAGAAAATCGCGCTGGCTGGTGCCATGATGTTCTGCGTAACTAGCATCTCAGCGCAAACCGTAAAAGGTGTCGTTACTGACAATACGGGCGAGCCTATTATCGGTGCCTCCGTCATGGAGGTAGGAACAGCTGGTAATGGGGGAGTCACCGATATTGACGGTAACTTCGTAGTGGATTTGAAGGGCAAGAGCAAGAAACTGAAGATTTCATACATCGGTATGAAGACTCAGGAGGTCAGCGTTGCCGGCAAATCAGTAATTAACATTAAGCTTGAGGATGACAACACCACCCTCAATGATGTCGTAGTAATCGGTTATGGTACTGTAAGAAAGAAGGACCTCACGGGTTCTGTATCTTCTATCAGCGACAAGCAGATTGCCAACATCCCTGTATCCAACGTGAGCGAGGCTATGACCGGTAAGATGGCTGGTGTGAACATCACCACCACTGAGGGTTCACCAGATGCTGACGTCAAGATTCGTGTGCGTGGTGGTGGTTCCCTTTCTCAGGACAACTCTCCTCTCTACATCGTTGATGGTTTCCCTGTTAGCTCCATCAGCGACATCGCTCCTAGCGAAATCCAAAGCATCGACGTATTGAAGGATGCCTCTTCTACAGCCATCTATGGTGCCCGTGGTGCCAATGGTGTTATCATCGTAACCACCAAGAGCGGTTCCGAGGGTAAGACTCAGGTCAACTTCAATGCTTCTCTTGGTTACAAGAAGGTAACTAAGTTGGTAGAAACCATGTCGCCTTACGACTATGCTTACTACCAGTATGAATTGGGCAACTATGATTATGGTAACTATAACGACCTCGATATCTGGAAGTCTGTAGAGGGTCGTGACTATCAGGACGAAGTATTTGGCAGAACGGGTAACCAAAAGCAGTACAATGTAAACGTAAGCGGTGGTACCAAGGACCTCAAGTACAACATCGGTTTCTCCCACAACGACGAGAAGAGCATCATGCAGGGTTCTGGCTATGCCAAGAACAATGTGAATGCCAAGTTGAATGCCAACCTGAACAAGTGGTTGTCACTCGACTTCAATGGCCGTATGGCTTTCACCAAGCTCGATGGTCTGAATGGTGGTGCTGATACCAATGAGAGTAGCGCAGCTAACTCTATCGTAGCCAACACCGTACGTTGGAACCCTGTAGAGCCTTTGTCTGGCAGCAGTGATGATGATGAGAACAACAGCACATCTACTCGCCGTAACCCTACAGAGCGTTTGACTGATACCTACAAGTACCAGAAGCGTTTCCAGCAGAACTACAACGTAGGCTTGAACTGGAAGCCATTCAAGGGCTTGACCTTCCGCTCTGAGTTTGGCTATGGTTGGAAGTACAATGATACAGACCAGGTATGGGGTAGCAATGCCACTACCAACTCTAAGTATGGCTATAACGGACAGCCACAGGCTCAGTTCGTTCGCTTAGAGAACAAGAACTGGCGCAATGCCAACACCGTAACTTACGACAACAGTAAGCTCTTTGGTGGCAGAGACCACATCAACGTGCTCTTAGGTCAGGAATGGAGCAGCAGCCAGGACGTAACCCGTACCAGCACCTCTGTAGCCTTCCCAACCTCATTCACCATCAAGGAAGTACTTGCCAACACAGCAGCAGGTACAGCCCTTCCTAACGAAGGTGACATCAAGGCAGAAGAGAACATCCTCTCTTACTTTGGTCGTATCAACTATACCCTCGCCGATAAGTACTTGGCAACCTTCACACTCCGTGCCGATGGTTCCAGCAAGTTTGGCAAGGACAATCGTTGGGGTATCTTCCCATCAGCCGCATTGGCATGGCGTATCTCTGACGAGAAATTCATGAAGGGTGCTCAGAGCTGGCTTTCTAACTTGAAGGCTCGCTTGAGTTTCGGTACTGCTGGTAACAACCGTATCAACTCAGGTTTGCTCTCTACCACCTACTCTATGGCAAGCAATACCAGCAAGGCTCCATTCTGGGAGGAGAATAGAGGTGCCATGTTGGAGCACGGCTCTTATCTCTATAACCCAGACTTGAAGTGGGAGACCACCGTTACCCGTAACTTCGGTATCGACTACGGCTTCCTGAACGGAAGAATCAGCGGTACCTTGGACTTCTACAGGAACACCACCAAGGACCTCTTGATGCAGAGCGTCATCCCATCTAACACGGGTTACACCTCACAGTATCAGAACTTCGGTAAGACATCCAACAAGGGTGTGGAGCTTGCATTGAACGCAGTCATCGTAGACAAGAAGAATTTCGGCTTGAACTTCAACTTCAACATCTCTTACAACAAGAACAAGATTGACGAGTTGAACATGGAGAACCCATGGCAGAGCTCTAACTGGAGTGGTTCTACCATCGCCAAGTATGAGGACTTCCGTGTAGAGGAAGGCGGCAGACTCGGTGAGCTTTGGGGCTACAAGAGCAATGGTTTCTATACCGTATATGACGCAGCTACAGGTCAGGGTGACTTGATCTTGAAGGAAAGCGGAACATGGGCACTCGTAGATGGCAAGAAAGACAATAGCTATACCCTCTTCGGTGGTGCTCTCTATCCTGGTGTAGCCAAGGTAGAGGTAGACGAGAATGGTGCCCCTATCAAGCAGCGCCTCGGCAACACCGTACCTACCACAACAGGTGGTTTCGGCTTCGATGGCCATGTAGGTAACTTCGACTTCAACTTGTTCTTCAACTACTCTCTTGGCAACAAGATTGTGAATGGTACATGGCTTGCCAACTCATTCTACGCAGGTTCTTCAAAGAACTACAACTTGGTGAACGACTTCCGCTTGTCAAACCGCTACACATGGATTGACCCAGAGACAGGAAGCAACCTCGGTCGGCCATCAGCCAACCTCATCGCACAGTATGGCGGTGTGGAGAATGTGATGAACCGCTTGAACGAGTTGAATGCGAATGCAAATGTCTATAACCCAGCAGGTGTTTCTAAGATGGTCATCACCAGCAACGCCGTAGAGAATGGCTCATTCTTGCGTTTGCAGAACATCACAGTAGGTTACACCTTGCCAAAGAAGTGGATGAAGAGCATCTTCATTCAGAATGTACGTATCTACTTCACAGGTTACAACTTGCTCTGCTTCACCAGTTACAAGGGCTACGACCCAGAAGTTGACACAAGCAGCAAGAAGAACCCTATGACTCCAGGTGTAGACTATGCAGCTTATCCAAAGAGCCGCACATTCGTAGGTGGTATTAATGTAACATTTTAATTAAAGAACAATTCAATTATGAACAAGATATTTTATGCTTTTGCATTAGCAAGCGTAGTAGGTTTGTCTTCTTGCTCCGACTTCTTGGATCAGACATCACCATCCGAGATGACTGCCGAGAACACATACGCTTCTCCATATTACACAGGCTTGCGCGTCAACAAGCTCTATGGTGGTATGGGTCAAGACCGTACCTACGTAGGAGACTTTACCATCAAGGCATGTCTCAATAGCGACGTAGAGTTGGTGGATGGTATCGGAAGCACCGCTACCGACAGAACCAGCGAGCGTGGTAACATGAACTACAACTCAGACCCAGGATGGTCACAGCTCAGTGGCGAGTGGGACGCAATGTATGGTATCATCGAGGACGCCAACCAGATTATCGAAGGTATCCGCAGCAGCGCTACCCTCACAGCAGGTGGCAGCAACCAGAAGGCGATGGAGCGTTACCTCGGCGAGGCACTAACCATCCGTGCCATGGTATACTTCGACTTGCTTCGTTACTTTGGTGATATTCCTATGAAGTTAGAAGCTTCTAAGGCTGACTTGAGCAACGCATACTTGGAGAAGACCGACCGTGATGAAATCATGGACACATTGATGAACAATCTGGACGAGGCCATCGAGTACTTGCCATGGGCTGACCAGGTAACTGGCTACACCACAGAGCACGTAACCAAGGGCTATGCTCATGGTTTGCTGGCACAGATTGCCATGACCCGCGCAGGCTACGTAATCCGTGAGCAGGCTAAGGAAGGTTATGAGACCGCATCTTATAGCGACCCAGTATATCCTACTCAGCGCCCAGGCGCAGCTGAACGCAAGGCTCTCTACGAGCGTGCATTGAGCCACTGGAGTGCCATCATCACCAACGGCACCCACAACCTGAACCCGTCTTTCGAGAATGAATGGGAATTGATTAACAAATTGCAACTCGACAAGACTTATCACGAGAACCTCTTCGAGATTCCTATGGGTGAGAATGTAACAGGTGAGTTGGGTTATACTGTAGGTATTCGTATGAACGGCGTAACTACAGAATATGGCTATGGCAACTCATCTGGTAAGATGAAGGTGACAGCTCCTTTACTCTACTCTTACCAAGAAGGTGATACTCGCCGCGACATCACTTGCGCTAATTTCGAAATCAAGCAGGATGGTGACAATACCATCGAGTCTATGCTCAGCAATGCCCCATTCGGAATGTATGTAGGCAAGTGGGATCCACGCAAGATGAACAGCACATGGCTTGAGAACAACAAGAAGGCTACAGCTAAGCACTGCACTGGTATCAACCCTGTCAAAATGCGTTACTCTAACGTATTGCTCTACTATGCTGAGTGCATGAACGAGTTGGCAGGCAACCCAGACGCCAACTACGAAGGCTCAGCCAATGGACTGACAGCTCGCCAGGCGTTGGAGATGGTACACGAGCGTGCCTTCACTGAGAAGACCAAGCAGGCAGCCAAGGACTACGTGGCAGCTATCCCATCTGACAAGGATGCGTTCTTCAATGCATTGGTAGATGAGAACAAGTGGGAGTTTGCTGGTGAAGGTTTCCGCAAGTGGGATTTGATTCGCTGGAACCTCTTGATTGAGAAGATCAATGAGTTTAAGCAGACTTATCTCACAGAGTTGGAAAATGGCACATACCAAGAGACTATCTACTTCAACTATCTCGATGCCAACAAGACCAAGATCGATTATTCAAGCATCACTTGGAATGGTCTTCCACAAGGAAAGACAGCAGCAGACTACCAAGGAAGTGCTAAGTCATTTGGTAACAGCAAGATTGGCACAGGAAGTGACACTCAGGTAGATACAAACTTGCCAACCATCAGCAGTGGACTCGTAGGCGATGACGTACCAGTCAAGAACCGTTACCTCATGCCTATCGCATCTACCACAATCTCAGCAACCAATGGTAAGATTCACAACTCTTATGGCTTTGCTGACTAATTCATCTTTAACATCAAAAAGAATATAAAAATGAAGAGCATTAAAAACATATTGGGCGCAGCATCCATGATGACGTTGGCTTTATCTGCCACATCATGTACAGATGGCAACGACTGGGATGTAGATGGTAGCCTCTCTAGACTTTTCGGTGTAAACAGCGACAAGCTCACCGTAGAAACCACCGAGACAACAGCCACCGTAACATTCGCTGCGTACACATCCAAGGAGGTAGCAGAGGCTGAATATTACGTATTCGAGCTGAGCAAGGATTCACTATACGAAGGTGTAGAGAATGCCAACATCGTCACCTTTGGTGAGGACAAGAGCCTGACCACATCACCTGTAGTGCTGACAGGTCTTGACAACGACAGCAAGTACTATATGCGTGTGAAGTCTATCTCTAGCACTACCAATGAGTCTAAGTGGGTTTATTACAAGAAAGGTCAGTCATTCAAGACCAAGGCTGAGCAGATCTTCAATGAGGTATCTGCCAGCGACCTCTTCGATGACCACGTCAGATTGACATGGACTGCGGGTGCCGAAGTTACGCACATCACAGTGGTACAGACCGACAATGGAGCCAAGAAACAACTTGACCTGAGCGAAGAAATCAAGGCACAGGGTAGAGCTGTAGTAAGTGGATTGACAGGCAACACTACCTACCTCATTACCATCTACAATGGTAGTGTAAAGCGTGGACAGTTGACCATCACAACACCTGCTCCAATGCCTGCAGCCGACTATAAGGTAACATTGGGTGCAGACGTAACAGAGATCAACCAAGACCTCATCGATGAAATCGCCGGTCAAGCTAAGGCAGCAGCTGGCAGTGAGACCAACTATAGCGCGACTATCGGTATCAAGGCTGATGCAACGCTCGATTTCGGTAGTGTAGTTATTCCTGAGGGAATGTCTGTTACATTCTTCGGTATTGCCGGTGGTGAGGCTCCTACCCTCAAGTTTACGAAGGCACTGGGCATTGATGGCAGCCACTCATTCATCAAGTTCCAGAACGTGAACCTCGTAGATAATGGTGCTGCTTACTTCATCAACCAGAAGAACGCTTGTACCATTGGCGAACTGAGCATGGAGGATTGTAAGGTAGACAACTTCAAGACCACAGTATTCCGTATGCAGAAGGGTGGCACGATGACTATCAGCAACTTGGTGCTCACCAACAGTATCTTCACCAAGTGTGGTAGCGGCTATGCATTCATCCATGCCGATGCCAACAAGGCGGGTAAGTTCGACAACATCAAGATAGATAAGTGTACCTTCAATACAATCTGTACTACAGGTAAGCACTTCATCTACAGCAAGGAGACTCCAACTACCTCTATCGCTATCAGCAATAGTACATTCTATAATGTAAATGGTGGTGGTCAGTTCTTCATCGACTTCAATAAGGATACAATCGGTCCAAATAGCCTGAGCATCTTGAACTGTATCTTCAGTAAGCAGCCAGATGAGGCAACCAACAAGAACATCCGTTGTAGTGCTACTCCAGAGATAGCAGGTTGCTACAACACCAACGACTGGTTCAAGGCATTCACTGGTCTCACAGCATTGGAGTACAGCTCTACCGACCTGTTCACCGATCCAGCCAATGGCGACTTCACCATCAAGAAGGGTACATTGACAGAGAAAGCAGGCGACCCACGCTGGTATCCTACAGAAGATTAATCCTAGAAATTAATCAAACATACACTCTATATTAAAGTGCAATGCTCCCTCCGAGCATTGCACTTTTTTTCTCCCCCATTACATTTTCTCCCCTTTTCTTTGGAAGTTACAAAGAAAAAGCGTCTACTGAAATCAGGAAAAGTCACCCCTTCCATATAGGAGAGCAAACACTCCCCGAAGAAGTTTTTTGTTCCTCCCGAGGGCACCTTTGTTCCGTAAGCATGGCACTCAAGTGCCCTCGGGAGGAACTTTTTAGGGCCTCTCCTAACACTTTCTAAGCTCCAACCTACCCATATTGTCATTTCTACACCAAAGTAAACGTTTACGTGATAAAAATCAATATTTCTAGAACAAGTTTAATTATTTTTTTATATTTTTGCAACCAAGAACAGCTAATGGTGTAAGAAACGTGAACTAAAAAACACGAGAAAACACTGAGCTAATCTAGAAAACAAACAATAGAGACCAAGAACAACTATTTAAAAATAATTTAACCTAAAAGTGTATGTCTGGTAATTTTAAAAAACTTAGATTTGCGCTTGTTGCAGCCTCGCTGACCATGTCAGCTAACGGTTTTGCGCAGACAGTGATTAAGGGTACAGTCACCGACAATACTGGTGAGCCTATCATCGGTGCTTCAGTCATCGAGGATGGTACTGCTGGTAATGGGGGAGTAACGGACCTCGATGGTAACTTTGCCATCACACTGAAAGGCAACAGTAAGAAATTGAAGGTTTCATACGTGGGTATGAAGCCTCAGGTTATTAACGTAAATGGCAAGTCTGTCATCACAGTAAAATTGGAAGACGATGCCAACTCCCTCAATGACGTCGTAGTCATCGGTTATGGTTCTGTCAAGAAGAAGGACTTGACCGGTTCTGTAGCTACAGTCAATAGTGAGACTTTGGCAGCCGTACCTGTAGCTTCTGCTTCTGAGGCATTGACAGGTAAGATGGCTGGTGTACAGGTTACAACCTCAGAAGGATCACCTGATGCCGATGTCAAGATTCGTGTACGTGGCGGCGGTTCAATTACTCAAAGCAACGACCCACTCTTCATCGTTGATGGTTTCCCTGTAGAGAGTATCAGTGACATCCCTGCTACTGACATTGAGGACATCACCGTATTGAAAGATGCCTCTTCTACAGCTATCTATGGTTCTCGTGGCGCGAATGGTGTTATCCTCGTTACCACCAAGAGCGGCAAGGCAGGCAAGGTCAATGTGAGCTATAATGCTTATTATAGCGTAAAGAAGATTGCCAAAAAGCTTGACACTCTTTCCCCATACGACTATGCTAAATGGCAGTATGAATTAGCTCTTCTCAAAAATGAGAAAGACCTCACCTCTTACACTGATTATTTTGGAAACTACCAAGATATGGATCTCTACAAGGACGTAGAGGGCAACGATTGGCAGGACATCGTATATGGCAGAACTGGTCATACATTCAATCAGAACTTGAACATTACCGGTGGCTCTGAAACTGTCAAGTATGCATTCAGCTATGCTCACATGAACGATAAGGCCATCCAGATTGGTTCTAACTACAAGCGTGACAACTTCAGCTTGAAGTTGAACACCAAGCCATCCAAGAGAACTACGTTGGACTTCCAGGCACGTTATTCTGATACAGACATCCGTGGTGGTGGTGCCAACGATGCAACAGGTGCATACGACACTGACCGTCGTTTGAAGTATGCCCTCATCTATACTCCTATTCCATTGAAGAATCTTGACGAGAGCGCAGGTTCTTCTGATGATGATTTGGGTAACCTCTACAACCCTGTAACCAGCCAGTATGACAATGACCGCAAGAAAGAGCGCAAGCAGCTCAACATCTCAGGATCATTCGGTTGGGAAATCTTTGATAATTTCAAGGCAAAGACAGAGTTTGGTTACGATGACTACAATGAGTACGACCAGCGTTTCTTCGGTCTTACCACTTATCAGGTACGCAATGCGTTCTCTGACTATCCAGGTAAGCCAGGTATCACATTGGCAGACACCAAGCGCCATCGTTTCCGCAACACAAATACCATCAGCTACGACTTCAAGAAGCTCATCAAGAATGACAAGCACTCTGTTAACCTCTTGGTTGGTCATGAGTATGTCATCACCAAAAAGCACGTAAACACAGCTGATATCCGCAACTTCCCTACCGACTTTGATGCTGCCACAGCATGGAAGCTCTCAGCACAGGGTACTCCAAACAAGGTAGATGACAACTATAGCGCAGACGACAAGCTCTTGTCATTCTTCACTCGTGCCAACTACAACTTCGAGGACAAGTATCTCTTAAGCTTCACATTCCGTGCCGATGCATCTTCTAAGTTCTCCAAGGACAATCGTTGGGGTTACTTCCCATCAGCAGCTGCTGCATGGCGTATTTCTTCAGAGAAGTTTATGTCTGGTACCAAGAAGTGGCTCGACGACTTGAAGCTCCGTCTATCTTTCGGTACAGCTGGTAACAACAACATCCCTGTAGGTCAGCTCTCACAGATGTATGAGGCTATGACTGGTTCTGCAACTGGTTGGGTAAACGGCTTTACCACTATGTGGGCTCCATCCAAGAACATGGCTAACCCTGACTTGAAGTGGGAAACTACCATCACACGTAACGTGGGTCTTGACTTCACATTGTGGAATGGCAAGTTGTCAGGTACATTGGATGCTTATCTCAATACTACCAAGGACCTTCTCATCAAGTTCCCTGTAGCTGGTACAGGTTATGACAACCAGTATCGTAACATGGGTAAGACTGAGAACAAGGGTTTCGAGGCTAGCTTGACTTGGCATGCTGTCAACAAGAAGGATTGGGGTATCGATCTCTCAGGTAACATCGGTTTCAACAAGGGTAAGATCAAGGATCTTGGTGATATGGCTACATTCGGTGCCGAAACTCGCTGGGCTTCTTCAGAGATTGGAGAGGAGTATAAGCTCGTAGTAGGTGGCCAGGTAGGTGAAATCTATGGTTATCAGAGCGCAGGTCGTTACGAAGTAAGCGACTTCGAAGGCTATGACGAGTCTACAGGCAAATGGATCTTGAAGGAAGGCGTGGCTGATGCATCTGACGTTATCGGTACCGTACGCCCTGGATCTATGAAACTGGTTGACCAGGAAGTAGAGAATGAGGATGGCACCAAGAGCAAGAATGGCAAGATTGGTGAGGAAGACAAGGTGAAGATTGGTAATGTGAACCCTGACTTCACTGGTGGTTTCGCTATCAATGCTCATGCTTATGGTTTCGACCTCGCAGCCAACTTCAATTTCAGTGTAGGCAACCAGGTTTACAATGCCAATAAGATAGAATGTACACAGACTGGTAAGTATCAGTATCGTAACATGATTACAGAGATGGCTGATGGCAAGCGCTGGACCAACCTCAATGAGGATGGTACCCTCTGCAACGACCCAGAGAAGCTGGCAGAGATGAACAAGAACACTACCATGTGGTCTCCATACACCAGCAAGATGGTGCTGACAGACTGGGCTATCGAGAAGGCTTCTTTCCTTCGCTTGAACACCTTGACTTTGGGTTATACCATCCCTCAGTCTATCACCAAGCGTGTGGGTATCAACAGCCTCCGCTTCTATGCTACCGCATATAATGTATTCACCATTACAAACTACAGCGGTTTCGATCCAGAATCAGACTGTATCAAGAAGAGCGGTCAGGAAAGCTTGACTCCATCATGCGACTACTCTGGTTATCCAAGAAGCCGTTCATTCGTATTCGGCGTAAACTTGAACTTCTAACAATCTAAAGAAAGATAGTAATGAAAAACTATATAAAATTATCATTAGTTTCATTGTCGCTCGTAGGCATGATGACCTCTTGCGACATGGAAGCTCCGACCATCTCAACATTGGATGAGACATCTGTGTTCTCACAGTACTCTCTTGCAGAGTCGGAGATTATGTCCATCCACGTTTCGTTCGGTGAGACCAACTCATATCGTGGACGTTTCTTGCCTTACTATGGTTTGAACACAGACCTCGAGGTAGGTAGCGGAACATATCCTTCACTGAAGAGCTCTACTGATGACAAGCAGAGCCTTTTGAACTATGGCACCATCGCTACTAATGGACAGATGAACACTGAGAACAATGCTTATGCTAAGTTCTACGAAGGCATCGAGCGTGCCAACCTCGCTATCCAGGGCATCCGCAAATATGGCGACCCAGAGAACAACAAGGACATGGCACAGCTGCTCGGTGAGGCTTTGACCCTGAGAGCCGTTGTATACAATGACTTACTGAAGGGATGGGGCGACGTTCCTGCTCGCTTCAAGCCAAACGACCCTACCAATGTTTACTTGCCACGCTGCAACCGCGACTCTATATATAAGGTATTGCTCGCCGACCTCAAGGAGGCTGAGGACTACTGCTACTGGCCAAATGAAAACCAGATTACCAAGAGCACAGAGCGTGTAAGCAAGAGCTTCGTCAAGGGATTGCGTGCCCGTATTGCCCTCTACGCTGGAGGTTATGGTCTTCGTGGCGATGGCTACCGCAAGAGCAAGGACCCAGAATTGGAGACTAGCAAGATGTATCAGATTGCCAAGGAGGAGTGTCTCGATGTTATCAACAGTGGACGCAACAAGTTGGGCAATTTCAAGGACAACTTTACCAAGCTCTGCCAGGACAATGTAACAGCTGGCGACGAGAGCCTCTGGGAGATTCCTTTCTCTGATGGTCGTGGTCGCGTACTTTACACCTTCGGTATCAAGCACAATGCCAAGGATCAATATACCTCACAGCCTCAGGGCGGAGTAAATGGTCCTATCCCATACCTCTATTATGATTATGATACAGAGGATATCCGTCGCGACATCACTTGCGTTCCTTACGAATGGAGCAAGGAGTTGACCAATGGTAAGTCTAACCAGCAATTAAGAGCCATCAACAAGTGGTGCTTCGGTAAGTTGCGCTATGAGTGGATGAAGTCAGACCGCCGCCTCAAGCTTGGTGCTAACGACGACGGTATCAACTGGCAATACATGCGTATGGCAGACATCTACCTGATGGCAGCCGAGGCTATCAATGCTTTGGACGGTCCTACAGCAGCATGGCCATACATGAAGCCTATCCTCGACCGTGCTCTCCCAGCAGAGAAGGTTGCAGCCCTCCAGGCTAAGTACACAGCAAGCCAGGAAGCTTTCTTCAATGGCATCGTAGAGCAGCGTGCATTCGAGTTCGCTGGTGAGTCTCTCCGCAAGGCAGACCTCATCCGTTGGGGTATCATCGATGAGAAGATGGCTGAAGCTAAGGAGAAGTTGACACGCCTTGCTAGCCGCACAGGCGAATATAGCGACCTCCCTAGCAAGCTCTACTATAAATTGGGCAGTGACGGTGAGACCCTCTCTATCTATGGTTTGAACCATGGCGATACAGATGAGCAAGGTGAAGCTCTTACAAAAGACGATAACAACAAGTACTCTTCTAAGCAGTGGTTTGTAGACAGCAAGACTGGCGAGAACATCATCAACGACGACTATATCAATGGTCTCTATGTAAATCAGCCAAGCTTGAACTGCCTCTGGCCTATCTGGCAGACCTTCATCAACAAGAGCAATGGTATGCTCAACAATGATGGCAACTATGGTCAGCTCAGTGACTAATCACAAGAGTAAACAAACTTAATTTTAAGAAGAATCATGAAAAGATCATTTATATATGCATGTATGTTGGGGTTAGGCACACTAACCCTCACATCATGCAGCGATGCAATGGATGAGATTACTAGCCTCGTTGTGGGTCGCAACTTCTCACCTACCAACTTTGAAGCAAAAAGTGTAACCAAGGAGAGTGCTACTTTGCAGTGGACTTTGTCTTCAGGTGCCACAAGCTACAACTTGGAGATTTTCCAGGACGATAGTTTAACCTTCGAAGGAACACCAGTCAAGACCATCACTAACATCACTCCTGCAGAAGTTCCTTACGCAATTGATGGTTTGATGTATGACACCAAGTATTCCGCACGCGTCATGGCTATTGATGACAATGACAACAGCCGTAACTCTGTTTGGAATGGAGTATTCTTCAGAACAAGCGCCCAGCAAATCTTCAAGACTGTGGATGAGATGCAGGATGTACTCGACCGCTCTGTGAAGATGAAATGGCCTGCTGGTGAAGATGTCACCAAGATTGTTGTGAAATACACAGACGACAAGGGTAACGTTTCTACCATCACTACCCATCAGATTACCGCTGAGGAGAAAGCTGCTGGTCAGGCAACAGTAGAAGGCTTATCACCTTCAACCAAGTACACAATATTGCTTTACAATGGCGAGAAAGAGCGTGGTAGCAAGATTATCACTACCCTCACCGACCTGACCGGCAAGACAGTTGTCAAGGCTGGAGACGACTTGAAGAAGATTCTCTCTGAGGCTACAGATGGGCAAGCATTCGTATTGAGACCAGGTACTTATCAGATTCCAAGTGGAGACGAAGACGGAAGCACAAGTGCTGCAGTATTGGCAACCAATGTTTCTATCCAAGGTTTGTTCCCATCAGCAAAGCCTGTCATCCAGGGTCGTTTCGAAATCAATGGCGCCAAGAGCGTTGAGATTGACAACGTAGTACTCGATGGTAGCTTGAACAACAGTACCGACCAGGCATTCAACTTCAAGAAGGCTGCTGACATAGAGAAAGTCGTTATTTCCAACTCTGAGATCAAGAACTATGGCAAGGGTCTCTACTACATCAACGTAGCTGCCAAGGTTAAGGAGTTGACATTTAGCAACTGTGACATCCATGACATCACTTGCGATGGTGGTGACTTCCTCGACTGCCGCAAGGGTTATATCGGTGCTTTGAACTTGAAGAATTGTACATTCTATAATAGTTGTGCAGCACGTGACTTCATCCGTTACGACAACGCTAAGTTGGACAACCAGACTGAGATTACTGTTGACCATTGTACTATCAATTCTGTATCAAACGCATCCGGTAAGCGCTTACTCTACGTGCGCAATGGTTGCAGTAAAATAGAATGGACTAACAATATCGTCACAAACACAGTAGCAGTTTGGAGCAACCAGGCAGGAACTAAGGTGCCAGAGTTTAAGAACAATGTTTACAATGCATGTCCTAATTTGAACAACGAAGTATTAGGTCCCCCTATCGTCAATGCATTCAAGGATGGAAGTGCAAAAGTAGCAGATCCTAAGTACAAAGACGCAGCCAAGGGTGACTTCACCATCGGTGAAGAATCAGTAGCTAAACTCAAAGTAGGAGCTGAAAAATGGTACGAATAACTGAACCCAGAACATACATTTATATATAATTAAAGGCTGTGCCCGATAGGAGTCAAATCCTTGGGCACGGCCTTTTTTCTTATCCCCAAAAAATCCCCGCTAGTCAAATCGCTTGACCAACGGGGAGAGTAATGATATGAGTAATCTAAAATTCTATCATGCTTTTGGCTCAGCAGGAGCCTCTGCTGGCTTTTCTGCTACTTTCTTGGCAGGAGACTTCTTAGCGGCAGGTTTCTTTGCAGCAGGAGCCTTCTTGGCTGCTGTAGCTGTTTTTTTAGCCGCTGTAGCCTTAGCAGCTGGCTTTTTCTCACCACGCAGCTTCTCTGCTTCCTTCTCGATCTTCTCGATCTTAGCCTGCAAGCGAACAATCTCCTTGTCCTTCATCTCGATTTCCTCATCCTGATTCTTGATGGTGGTGAGGAGGCTCTCCAACTGATCGTTGTCCACATCCGATGGATAGAGGTCATTGACACGGGTGATGAAGTCGCCAAGGATGTTCATATAGTTGGTGAAGGCATCGAATGGACTTGAGTAGATGCCACGATCCAAACCTACATTGCTTGGCTTGGTGGTCATGAAGCGGAAGTTGTTGCTAGCCTGCAAGTAATCCCAGTCCTGATTGATACGTGGGTCGTTGGCGATACGCACACGGTCGGCTACGCTATAGAGCTTATTGAATGCCTCACGCTGCATAGGGTTACCGAGCCATGAGCTTACGTCACGCTCCTCGTCTACCCAACTCAGGGTATCTGGCACGTTGATCTCGCCCACAGACTTCATCTTCTTGCATATCTCGCTAGGAGTAGAGAAGGTGATGCCACGCTGCTTAGCGCACTCTGGCCATGCCTTGAGGAACTCCAAGATGTTGCTAGACAATGGCTGAGCAATACCCAGGGCTGACAACTCCATGAAGATGTTGATAACCTGCTCCTCCTCTGGGAAGGCAGCTATCTCGTTCATATAGTTGTCGGCGAAGAGTGGATAGCCATCCCAGTCGCTATTGTTGAAACGGAGAGATACATCATCGCTAAGACGTACATCGCGCAGCAAGAGCTTCAACTTAGGGTTCATGGCGCAATGGTATACATAGTGAGGAGACTTCCAGCCCAATACGTGCTTGGCTCCCTCGGTAAGCATACCTTCGAAGCCCATGTTGGCTACCTCATTACCTATCTCGTCGCTATAGATGAGCGAAGAGTTGCGGAGCACAGTAGGCTTCTTGCCAAAGTACTCCTCTATCTTGGTGCACTGGCGCTTCACCTCAGCCTTGAAGCTATCCTCATTGATGAGAGATGCCAAGCCATGAGAATAAGGCTCGGCAAGGAACTCCACGCAACCAGTGTTGTTGAGTTCCTGCAACTTCTCCAAAACCTGAGGAGCATGCAGCTCCAACTGCTCCATACCCACACCTGAGAGAGAAAAGGCTACCTTGAAGTACTTGCCATTCTTCTCTATCATCTCCTGAAGGGCATTCAGGGCAGGCATATAGGAACGCTCAGCAATATCATTGATGGTACGCTCATTCTCATAGTCATCATAGTAATAATGATCGGTACCGATGTCGAAGAAGCGGTAGCGCTTGAGATGAGTGATCTGATGTATCTCAAAATATAAACAAATTGTCTTCATAATTCTTAATTATTAATTCTTAATTATTCATTACTTCCATCCCAGGGTCTTGAGGTACAGGTCCTTGATGCGGGCACCCACCTTCTCCCAGGTTATCTGGTCTACCTCCTTCTTGCCTTCCACAGAGAGATAATCGAATAGACTCTCATTGTGGCAGATGCTATAGATGGCATCGGCAAGGGCATGGATGTCCCAGTAATCCACCTTGATGCAGTTGGTCAAGATTTCTCCACAACCGCTCTGCTTAGAGATGATGGTAGGCGTGCCACACTGCATCGCCTCCAGAGGAGAGATACCAAAAGGCTCACTCACGGATGGCATCACATATACATCACTATCCTTCAAGCACTCATACACCTGCTTGCCACGCATGAAACCAGGGAAGTGGAAACGGTCGGCAATGCCTCTTTCGGCTGCGAGATAGATCATCTGGTCCATCATATCACCCGAACCTGCCATGCAGAAACGCACATTGCGGGTGCGATGCAATACCATGTTGGCAGCCTCTACGAAATACTCAGGTCCCTTCTGCATAGTGAGACGGCCCAGGAAGGTTACGACCTTCTCCTTACCCTTATGATTAGGGCGTGGGATGTCTTGCCACTCCTGCTTCAGTGGGTATACGGCATTGTGCATGGCGAAACACTTGCGTGGGTCCTGGTGATACTGGTTGATGACCGTCTGGCGAGTCAACTCAGATACACACATGATGCAGTCGGCATTGTCCATACCATCCTTCTCGATGGCATACACCGTAGGGTTCACCTTGCCACGGCTTCGGTCGAAGTCGGTGGCATGTACGTGGATGCACAATGGTTTGCCGCTTACTCGCTTGGCATGGATGCCGGCAGGGAAGGTAAGCCAGTCGTGAGCATGGATAATATCAAAGTCTTCTGAGCGAGCCACAACGCCAGCGATGATGCTATAGTTGTTGATCTCGTCATGGAGATTAGATGGATAACCACCGGCAAAGTCCATACAGCCGAGGTCATTCACGTTCATATAGTTGAAGTCAGCATAGATGTGGTCACGATAACGGAAATAATCGTTAGGGTCCATGATGTTGCCCACACGGTGCTGCACGTAGTCATAATCTACGTCGCGCCAAGCGATAGGCACACTGTTCATAGCCACAATCTTGCAGGCACTTCTGTCCTCATCGCCAAAAGGATGAGGCAAACAAAGCGTAATATCAACATCACCCTGGGCATGAAGTCCCTGGGAAATACCAAAGTTGGCAGTAGCCAAGCCACCAAATACGTGAGGAGGATACTCCCATCCAAACATTAATACTTTCATATAGCAGTCCTCCTATTATTAATATTGATACTTTTCTAGTAATTCGAGCGCACGCAATATCTCTGCTACGTTCATGGCAAATGAGGTGGCGCCACGACCAGTAAACGGAGGGTTGCCATCGAAGAGCTCGCTGATGGTGCCCAGGCAATGGTATGACATCTCGTCCTCGTAGCCCACCATCTGTCGTTCGATGAAGCTCAGGCGGGTGCGCTTGTAGAGTTTCAAGCTTGCCTCCATATAGAATCCGCCAAGCCATGGCCATGCGGTACCCTGATGGTAAGCATAGTCGCGCTGGGTCTGCGGACCCACATAGATTGGGTTATAGCCACCACTCTTAGGTGAGAGTGAGCGCAATCCCTTAGGAGTCAAGAGCTCTCGGGTACAGATATCGAGCACCTTCTTCTTCTGGTCTTGCGACAATGGAGAATAATCGAATGCCACAGGGAATATCATGTTAGGACGCACGCTCCAATCTATCATATTGCCATCCACGTAGTCATAGAGATAACCATACTCATTGAGGAAGGTATCAAGGAACGACTGCTTGGTCTGCTCAGCCTGAGCCAAAAGGCGCTGCTGTTCTGCCTCATCGCCCTGCACACCAGCCAAAGCTGCCGCAAAGCAAAGGGCATTATACCAAAGGGCATTAAACTCTACGATATAGCCCGTACGAGGTACCACTGGGCGACCGTTGGCTGTAGAGTTCATCCAGGTAACAGCCTTCTCCTTGCCATTGGTATAGAGCAATCCATTCTCCTTCAGTTCGAGATTAGGATGCTTGTTGGCCTCAATATACTGGATGATTTTTTGGATAAACTTGCCATACTTCTTCAAGCACTCTTCCTTGCTGGTCTCCTTGGCATACTGCTGCAAGGCCCAGATAGCCCAAAGTGGCACATCAGGTTGTTCTATCTCAGCGATATGTACGCTGACGGGCTTCTCCTGCATAAACTCACGGTAGCCCTTCATCGCAGTCTTCATCACCAAGTCGAAGTAGTCATTCTCTTCGATAGAGAGGGTAAGACCAGGCAGAGCGATGAATGTATCACGAGCACGACACTTGAACCATGGGTAACCAGCCAAGATATAGCGATCATCATTCTTCTCACGACGATGGAACTGATGGGCGGCATTGACCAAACAATGGAAGAAATTATCACGTGGAGCACGCTCATTCACTTCCTTATCAAACAACTTCTTCAATCCCGTAGACTTGATCTCAGATGTAGAAGCTGCAAAGACGATAGTCTCCCCTTTCTTGATATCCATCTCGAAATAACCTGGCACGTAGAGGTCTTCGTTAGAAGCATAACCTCTCTCTTGCTCCTTAGGATATTCCACACCACGATACCAATCTGGGCAGAACTTAAACTCGTTCTTCTTGGAGAACTGCATGTAGAGGTCTGGATAACCAGCATACATACAAGTCTTGATTCCATTGTCCACTGCCGAATAGTCACGAGAAGCAGTACTGTTCTCATGCGTAAACTGGCGCACACTGCGGAAAGCCAAGAACGGACGGAAACGTAGGGTTGTGGCTGAATGTCCATCCACCAGCGTATAGCGAATCAAGATACGATTCTCGTAGTGCTGGAACACCACTTCCTTCTTGAGGATAACGCCACCAACTCGATAAAGCGTTGTTGGCACCTTATCACAATCAAACTCACGAATGTACTTATGGCCCATCGGACTGTAGTTGTTGCCTTGGTACTTATGCAAGCCCAGATTGAACTCAGCACCATGCTGAATCACTGTAACATCTAGCGAACTTAAGAGCACATGATTCTCATCGTCCAATTCAGGAACTGGCACGACAAGTAATCCGTGATATTTTCGCGTATTACAATCTACAATCGTTGAGCACGAATAAGCGCCGGAGCGGTTCGTTCGTAACAACTCTTTAGGCAATGACTCTTGTAAGTTAGTCATCAGGGCCTTTTCGAATCTTAGATAACTCATAGATCTATATTAAGGTTTTTAATTTTTGTTGACTAAATTAATTGCTTTCAAAGGTAACACTTTTTTATGGGATGACCAAAGGAATGTGGTGACAATTTCAGAAAAACTTCATTTTTTATGTTGAATAACACATTTTTAGCCATTTTCTGCGATTATTTGAAGAATTTTCTGTAATTTTGCAGCCAGAAAAAGCAAACGATTAAATACAGATGGCTGTAAAGAAAGATAACAATAAGGATAAAATTGCAAAACAAATTGCTGAACTTTGGGGTGGAATCGAGAGCGAACAGCTAGCGGTTCTGAAGGAGCATTTGCATATCACAAAGTTCAAGAAGGGCGAAAGCATCTACCAAAACGAAGGGACTCCTACCGATGCCATGTGCCTGATTCAGGGTAAGGTGAAGATCTACAAGGAGGGCATCAACGGGAAATCCCAGATTATACGTGTCATCAAGCCGATCGAATTCTTCGGCTTCAGGGCTTACTTTGCCGAGGAAATCTACAAGACGGCTGCCATGGCACTGGAAAACTGTGTCATCGCACACTTCCCAATGGCTGTGCTGATGAAGATTATGCAGAAGAGTTACAACATCGCTTACTTCTTCATCAAGTATCTCTGCGTGGAGATTGGAAAATCGGACGACCGCACGGTGAACTTGACACAGAAGCACATCCGCGCCCGACTGGCAGAGGCACTCCTCTTCCTCAAGGATTCTTACGGTATGGAGGACGATGGACTGACCCTCAGCACCAGCCTGAGCCGTGAAGACCTCGCCAACATAGCCAGCATGACTACCAGCAATGCCATCCGCACCTTGTCGGCGATGGCACAGGAAGGACTTATCAGTCTGAAAGGGAAAAAGATAAAACTGCTCAAGGAAGATGAGCTGAAAACAATATCAGAACAGGGTTAATCGATACTACCATCGATTAACCCTGTTTCTTTATCATCAAGGAGTTACCTCCATCTTATTCTGGTATCAAGAAGTTGATAACCTCTTGTATCACGGTTACCTTATATTCTCCTACCGGCGTATTCATCAGTCTGCCGTCAATGCCTATCAAGGCATGGGAGGCTTCCACCACCTCCACCTCTCTGGTGCGATAAGGATGTACGCTCTTATGATTCAAGAACTTGCCCTTCACAAAGAGATAGATACCCTCAAAGAGCTGCGTGATCTGTGGATGATATACCACCGACACATCCAGCAGTCCGTTATAAGGCACACCATTCGGAGTCTGCCCATAGCCCGAGGCATTGCCGATACACATGGTCATGACCCTGCGCTTGATAACATCCGAGTTGATCTTGATGTGCATCTTGTAGTCCAGTCGCTGGAATATCATGAGGATAAACGAGAAGACAAACGAGAGGGTGCGGGAACCGAAGAAGTGATGGGTCTGTCGGCGCAGGTTCATAATGGCGGCGATAAAGCCCACATTGATACAGTTGAGGAAGTAGCGGCGACACTTCTCCCCCTTCTTGTTGGTATATCGGATGCATCCAAGGTCTATCTTTCTGATTCTGCGCTGCTTAAGCCAAGCCACAGCCTGTTCGATATTGCTATCGTCGAAGCCCCAGAAGTGAGCGAAGTCATTCATCAGTCCATTAGGAATCACGCCCAGAGCCACCTCATTGCGCTCCTCCTCATTGAGTTGCATCAGGCAGTTGACGGCATCATTGAGCGCAGAGTCTCCGCCCACAATCACTATCGTCTTATAGCCATTGTTGACAAACATCTTCACCAGTCGCTCCACACTCTTCTGGTTCTCACTCTGCACGAAGTCGTAATCCACCTTCTGATCACGAAGCACCTTCTTGATCTTCTCCCAGCGCTTGTTGCTGCGCCAACCTCCGCGAGGACAATACAGCAGTCCCCATTTATTCTCATTTACTGCCACGGCAATACTTTATTTAATTAATAATTAAGAATTAATAATGAGGCATACGCCCTGAAAACTATTAAATTCTTCACTCTTCGTTCTTCACTCTTCACTTACCAAGTCAACGACTTGGTTAACCTTCTCTTCCATCGGTTGCAAGGCATCTATCCAGTGGATAGTAAAGCCTCTGCGCTCCATGCCTCTGAACCAGGTCATCTGACGCTTGGCAAACTGATGGATGGCTATCTCCAAACCTCGGAACATCTCATCGTATGTGGTCTTGCCTATCACATACTCGGTGATATACTTATATTCCAAACCATAATAGATGAGGTTTTCGGCAGGAATACCCCTGTCCAGCAAGCCCTTGATTTCGTCCACCATACCTTCCTCCAATCTTTGCTTCAGTCGGCGGGTTATCTTCTCTCTGCGTGAATCTCGGTCGATACTTACACCGATGATGAGCGAATCCACGGCAGGCAACTCCCTTTCGGGCATCGGATGCTCCAGGTTGTGGGTCTCTATCTCGATGGCTCGGATGGCTCGCTGTGCGGTATCCACATCTGTGCGATTGTGCATATTCGAACCTGTCTTCGCTTTCAGAGCCTTCAGCATCTCGGTTAGTTCTTCCAAGCTCTTGCCTGCCAAGGAGTCTCTAAGTTCCTGGTTTTGGGGCACGGGCGAAAGATGATAGCCCTTGAGCACCGACTCGATATAGAGACCAGTTCCACCACAGAGGATAGGCAGAGCGCCACGCTTCTGAATGTCGAGATAAGCATCATAAAAATCTTGCTGATATTCAAAGAGATTATACTTCGTGCCCGGCTCACAGATATCTATCAAGTGATAAGGTATCTCTCTGCCATGGATGGTATAATCAGCCAAGTCTTTTCCTGTACCAATGTCCATGCCACGATACACCTGGCGACTGTCAGCGCTGATAATCTCAGCTCCCTTCGTCGCCCCACCCCACAAGGAGGCATCCATGCTGTCAATCTTGTCAGCAAGGGCAGCGGCAAGACTCGTCTTTCCGCTCGCAGTAGGACCCAATATGGTTATCATAGAATATTTCATGGCGCAAAGTTAAGACAAATTAGAGAAATAACAAAACTTTTCTCTAACTTTTTATCTAAAAAGGCAAGATTTCTTACATTCTCCAATTCTTGACAAGAATAATCCTCTCGTTCTTGGCATAAAAAAAACGCCCAGCACGAAATGTGCTGGGCGCTATATTCTAATCGTTAAGAGGCAACGAATTAACCGTTGTGCTTCTTCATGATCTTGATCAACTCAACAACCTTGTGTGAGTAACCAATCTCGTTGTCATACCAAGAAACAACCTTAACGAAGTTGTCTGTCAAGTAAACACCTGCGTTAGCGTCGAAGATAGATGTCAAAGCGCAACCCAAGAAGTCAGAAGAAACAACAGCATCCTCTGTGTAACCGAGTACACCCTTCAACTCACCCTCAGAAGCAGCCTTCATTGCAGCGCAGATAGCCTCCTTAGAAGCAGCCTTCTTCAAGTTAACTGTCAAGTCAACAACAGATACGTCCAAAGTAGGAACACGCATAGAGATACCTGTCAACTTACCGTTCAACTCAGGGATAACCTTACCTACAGCCTTAGCAGCACCTGTAGAAGAAGGGATGATGTTGCCAGCAGCTGCACGGCCACCACGCCAGTCCTTCATAGATGGACCGTCAACAGTCTTCTGTGTAGCAGTTGTAGAGTGAACAGTTGTCATCAAACCTGTCTCGATACCGAAGTTATCGTTCAATACCTTAGCGATAGGAGCCAAGCAGTTTGTTGTACAAGAAGCGTTAGAAACGATCTTCTGACCATTGTACTTGTCAGTGTTAACACCGCAAACGAACATATCAGCCTGGTTACCGTTAGCGTCAGCCTTAGAAGGAGCAGAAAGTACTACATACTTAGCACCAGCCTTCAAGTGCTTCTCAGCCTTGTCGTAAGCGAGGAAGAGACCTGTAGACTCAACTACGTACTCAGCACCAACCTCATCCCACTTCAAGTTCTCAGGATCACGCTCAGCAGTAACACGGATGTGGTTACCGTTTACGATCAACTCGTTCTTCTCAACGTCAGCCTCGATAGTACCGTCGAACTGACCGTGCATTGTATCATACTTCAACATGTAAGCCATGTAATCTACTGGGCACAAGTCATTGATAGCTACTACCTGTACTTCCTTTGCGTTCTCAGCCTCAACTGTAGAACGGAATACGAAACGACCGATACGGCCAAATCCGTTAATACCAATCTTAATCATTGTTCT
>ERZ1035006.27-NODE-27-length-112442-cov-6.811304_pt1 | contig 112442 bp, 102 predicted proteins | sample MGYA00520694_ERZ1035006 | MGnify/ENA primary metagenome ERZ1035006 (study PRJEB33766, sample SAMN09781746) | gut metagenome | biome: gut microbiome | host: Homo sapiens | place: Madagascar | study: EMG produced TPA metagenomics assembly of the PRJNA485056 data...
CCTCGCGGAAATGAAGTATATGCTGCGCATACCGCTCGGGCGCGAAAGAGTCGCTCGCGACTCTTTTTTATGTGATAGGATTATGGAAAGGAGAAAGATATATGAAGGTGCTGGTGAAACTGGTGACAAAGCTGATTCCGAACATCGGAAAGGCAGTGAAGAAGTTCTGGGATTCTCTGGATGAGGTTACGATGATCTCCAAACGGGAATTATTTTTAGAGATTGTGGCGACCGCGTTGGCAGGTATTCTGCTCGGTATACTTCTGACACCGAAAAAATCGGTTACGATCGGCAGCCATAATTCCGGAAACGGCTGCTATTGCGGAAACGGAAAAACGCCGGATGAAGATGAAAAATAAACATATGATAAGAAAGAGAATAAAGGAGAATTGACATGAAGATTACATTAAAAGATGGTTCAGTAAAGGAATACGATCAGGCAAAATCAGTGTATGAGATCGCGCAGGATATCAGCGAGGGACTTGCCCGTGTGGCCTGTGCCGGAGAGATCAATGGAGAGATTGTAGATCTGCGTACACAGATCAGTGATGACTGTGAACTCAATATCGTGACTGCAAGTGATCCGGAAGGACTGCGTGTGATCCGCCATACGGCTTCGCATGTGCTGGCAGAGGCTGTCAAGCGTCTGTTCCCGGAGGCGAAGATCACGATCGGACCGGCGATTGATGATGGATTTTATTATGATTTTGATCATGAGCCGTTCTCCAGAGAGGATCTCGATAACTTAGAGGCTGAGATGAAGAAGATCATCAAGGAAGGACATGAGATCACACGCTTTACACTGCCCAGAGCTGAGGCGATCAAGTTCATGCAGGAGAAGGGTGAGCCTTATAAGGTAGAACTCATCGAGGATCTGCCGGAGGATTCGGAGATTAGTTTTTATGATCAGGGTGGATTTGTCGATTTGTGTGCAGGACCGCATCTGATGAGCACGAAGGGTGTAAAGGCATACAAGCTGATTTCTTCTTCTATGGCTTACTGGAGAGGTGATTCGGATAAGGCACGACTGCAGCGTATTTACGGTACTGCATTTAATAAAAAGGACGAATTAAAGGAGCATCTGGCCAAACTTGAGGATGCAAAGATGCGCGACCACAATAAACTTGGACGTGAGATGGGATTATTCACGACTGTGGATGTCATCGGACAGGGACTGCCGCTGTTCACACCGAAGGGAACCAAGATGATCATGAAGCTGCAGCGCTGGATAGAGGATCTCGAGGATAACGAGTGGGGTTATGTGAGAACACGTACACCGCTGATGGCAAAGGCTGACCTCTATAAGATCTCCGGACACTGGGATCATTACATGGATGGTATGTTTATCTTAAATAAGGATTCTGATGATAAAGAGACGATGGCATTGCGCCCGATGACCTGCCCGTTCCAGTATTATGTATATATGAACGAGCAGCATTCCTACAGGGATCTGCCGTATCGTATGGCAGAGACTTCTACGCTGTTCCGTAACGAGGATTCCGGTGAGATGCACGGACTGACCCGTGTCAGACAGTTCACAATCACAGAGGCACATATCATCCTGCGCCCGGATCAGGCAGAGGAGGAACTGACCAGATGTACGGAACTGTGCCATTATGTGATGAGAACGCTCGGCATTGATGGAGATGTGACCTACCGTCTGTCTAAGTGGGATCCGAACAATAAGGATAAATACCTCGGTGATGACGAGTACTGGAACAGCACCCAGCAGTATCTGCGTGATGTGATGGACGAGAATCATATTCCGTATACAGAGGCTGACGGAGAGGCTGCATTCTATGGCCCGAAGATCGATATCCAGGCAAAGAATGTATATGGCAAGGAAGATACGATGGTTACGATCCAGCTCGACTGCGCAAGCGCAGAGAAGTTTGGTATGTATTACATCGATGAGAAGGGTGAGAAAGTCCTTCCTTGGATCATCCACCGTACATCTATGGGATGCTATGAGCGTACACTGGCATGGCTCATTGAACATTATGCAGGAAAGTTCCCGACATGGCTATGTCCGGAGCAGGTACGTGTACTGCCGATCTCTGACAAGTATCTCGATTATGCAAACAAGGTTGCGGCAGAACTGAAGAAAAATCACGTGGATGTCACTGTTGACAGCCGTTCCGAGAAGATCGGATACAAGATCCGTGAAGCGAGACTGGGCAAGCTGCCTTATATGCTTGTTGTCGGACAGCAGGAGGAGGCTGATGGTACAGTATCTGTCAGAAGCCGGTTTGTGGGCGATGAGGGCGTCAAGCCGCTCGCAGCGTTTATCGACCAGATCTGCGAGGAGATCCGTACAAAAGAAATCCGTACAGAGGTAGAGCAGGAACAAAAATAATCGCATATTTTTTCTCTCATAAACCATACTAATCGTGCACAGGATCATGTGTATGGCGGTAACTGTAAGGGTATCGAACAGTTACTTATGATTTATGGAAAGGAATGAGAGATCATGACAAAGTTAGACTGTAATGTTTCAAACTGTATGTACAATGCAGACAAGAAGTGTTCCAAGAATGACATCCTGGTAGAAGGCAGCGAGGCATCCATGCCTCACGAGACCTGCTGTTCGAGCTTTCGTGAGCAGAGCTGCGGTTGTGGCAAAAATGCGGTAGGCGAGCCGAAAACATCATTGGATGTCCGGTGCAAGGCATCAAACTGCACATTCAACAACAATGAGAAGTGCCAGGCAGACCATATCGGTATCAGCGGTGTGAATGCATGCGTTGTCGCAGAGACAGAGTGTGCAAGTTTCCGCTGCAAGCAGTAGGAGCACTGCACAGACGATGCATCCCTCGTGTCTGAATTACAGATGCGGGGGAATTTCGTTATCATGCATCCGGGATGCCAGTGGCAGATGCTGCTGGTTTCGCGGAGTGCGCATACAGGGTGATATTTTCAAATGTAAAAAGGGTTAAAATTTATGAATATGAATATCAATTTCCCAAATCTTCACATTTATCTGAGTCATGTTGGCAAATCGATCCATATCGGCAATTTTGAGATCGCTTTTTATGGATTGACGCTGGCATTTGCAATGTTGATGGGATTGCTTGTCGCTTTGCGTGAGGCAAAGCGCAGTGGGCAGAATCAGGACGACTATTTTGATCTGGCGATCATCGCTATTATCTGTTCTTTGATTGGTGCGCGTATCTATTATGTTGCGTTCGCCTGGGACAGGTACAAGGACAATCTGCTGCAGGTATTTAATCTGCGTCAGGGAGGCCTGGCGATCTACGGTGGAGTGATCGCAGCGATGATCACGACATTTTGCTTTTGCAAAAAGAGAAAACTGAAGTTCGCCCTTGTGTGTGATACGGCGGGACTGGGACTGGTCACCGGACAGATCATCGGCCGTTGGGGAAATTTCTTCAACCGGGAGTGTTTTGGGGAATATACCAATAATCTGCTTGCGATGCAGCTTCCGGTCAATGCGGTGCGTCAGGGGGAGATCACTGAATCGATCGCAGCCCATAAGATGGTGATCGACGGTGTGGAGTACATACAGGTGCATCCAACGTTCCTCTATGAATCGTTGTGGAATCTGGCACTGCTGTTGTTTCTGGTATGGTATATCCGGCGTAAAAAGTTTGACGGGGAGGTATTCCTCATGTATCTGTGTGGCTATGGTGTCGGCAGATTCTGGGTGGAGAGCCTGCGTACCGATCAGTTGCTTGTCCCGGGGATCGGAGTGCCTGTATCGATGGTAGTAGGTGCGGTCATGGCAGTGGTCGCTGCTATCTGGATCGCGGTCGTTCGCTCAAAAATAGCAAAAAGCGGAGGAGTTCAGAAGACAGATGACATCCAAAACGATAAAGGATCGGGAGACGCTGCTGCGTCAACTGGAGAGGGAACGAAAGAAACTGAATGAAGCAATTGCAAGAGATGTATCTTCGGAGGAAAGTCTGGCGTGCAGCAGGCGTGTGGACGAGATTCTGGAACAACTGATTGATGAGCAGTCGGTGGAGTGATCCACCGGCTGCTTTTTTCGTAAAAAAACATACGTTCCATTGATTTTTTGGGCTGAAGGGAGTATAGTAGGAACATAAGTGGAGGAAAGTGGTATATATGTGGTGGAAAGTGGTGGATAAGTTCATAACAATGTGTATAAGTTGTTGAATGATACCGATGAGCATGTATATACGATGAGGACCCAGAATGTTTACCGGTGAGTACAATCATAGCATTGATGCAAAAGGCAGAGTGATCGTCCCTTCCAAGTTTCGTGAGCAGTTGGGCGAGGAATTCGTCGTGACCAAAGGTCTCGACGGATGTCTTTTTGTGTACCCCAAGAGTGAGTGGGAGGGTATCGAGGAGAAATTCCGGGCATTACCTTCAAATGCACAGACGCGCCGGTTTATGAGATTCTTTTTTGCGGGTGCGGCGAACTGTGAAGTGGACAAGCAGGGTAGAATCCTGATTCCTCCAAATCTCAGGGAACATGCGGATCTGCAGAAGGAGATTGTATCTGCGGGTGTTCTCAACCGCGTGGAGATCTGGAATCGTGACCGCTGGGTGGAGAGCAGCAATTTTGACGATATGGATGAAGTAGCAGAGCATATGGCAGAACTTGGGTTCAGCTTTTAGGCGGATGAAATGAGAGTGAGGACAGATATATGGAGTTTAACCATACTTCCGTATTGTTGGCGGAGACGATTGAAAATCTGAATATCCGTCCGGATGGAGTCTATGTGGATGGCACACTGGGTGGTGGCGGCCATTCCTACGAGATATTGAAACGTCTGGGTGATGGAGGCCGTCTGATCGGAATTGATCAGGATGCGGATGCAATCGCAGCGGCAGGAGAGCGGCTGCGTGAATTCGGGGACCGTTTGACGGTTATTCGCAGTAATTATGCCAATATGAAGGAAGAATTGGCGCGTATCGGTGTGTTTGGTGTAGATGGCATTCTGCTGGATCTGGGTGTATCTTCTTTTCAGCTCGATACGCCACAGCGCGGGTTCACCTATCGCGTGGAAGATGCGCCGCTCGATATGCGGATGGATCAGAGGGCACGCGTGAGCGCAAGAGATATTGTCAATACGTATAGTGAAGGCGAGCTGTACCGGATGATCCGTGATTATGGGGAAGACCGTTTCGCAAAAAATATAGCAAAGCATATCGTCGCAGCGCGGCAAAAGGAACCGATCGAGACGACCGGACAGCTCAATGCCATTATAGAAGCTGCAATTCCTAAGAAGGTTGCAAAGACCGGAGGTCATCCGGCGAAGCGTACTTATCAGGCCATCCGGATTGAATGTAATCATGAACTGGACGTGTTAAAAGACCACCTCGATGAGATGATCGGGCTGCTCAACCCGGGTGGCAGGATCTGTATTATCACGTTCCATTCATTAGAGGACCGGATTGTCAAGACGAATTTCAAGACGAATGAGAATCCATGTACATGTCCGCCGGATTTCCCGGTGTGTGTATGCGGAAATGTATCAAAGGGAAAAGTGATTACACGCAAGCCGATTCTCCCTACGGATGAGGAGATGGAAATGAATCCCCGCTCAAAAAGTGCAAAATTGCGGGTGTTTGAAAAAGCGCAAGATGAAAAATAGCGAAAATATTGGCAATAAAAATAACGGTATCAGGGATGTACCGGATATGAGGGGTAGGCAGTTATGACAGAGTCAGGCAGAGATTACAGAAGAATGACTTATATTGAGGGGAATGTCGTACGTCGCATGGATGCGATGCCGGATAATTGGGAACAGGACAGGCAGCAGCGCAGAGAACGTGAGGAGCGTGAACGAAAGGAGCGCGTCAGACGGCGCAGACAGCGGGCAATCGCCAGACGCAATCAGGACCGTGCACTGGTCATGGATCGCAGTTACGTTGCTTTTTTGACAGTTGCTGCAATTGTCACTTGCATTACGGCTGTGTTTTATATTAAACTACAATCAGATGTCACCATTCATCTGGAAAATATAGCGGCGCTGGAGGCGACTGTTAATAATCTGAAGACAGATAACGATGCCACCGACAAGCGTCTGGCCACGGCGGTACAGATGGATACCGTGAAGGATGAGGCGATGAATGAACTCGGGATGGCTTATCCGAGTCAGGATCAGATCGTATATTATAAAATTGACCGCTCTGATTTTATGTCGCAGTATGGTGAAATACCGGAATAAAGAGAGATTGATAGATTTTGGCGAATCAACAACGAAGACCAAGAAGAAAAACGAAAAAATTTACGATCGGCATGAAAAAGAAACTGGTTTTTCTGTTTCTGCTGATCAGCGGAGCACTCATCGGACTGGTGTGTAGAATCCTCTACATCCAGTATGTAAAGGGAGCGACGTATGAGAAAATAGTGTTGTCACAGCAGGCATACGATAGCGAGACGATTCCGTATCGCAGGGGTGATATCCTCGATGCAAAGGGAACGATACTTGCGACGAGTACAGATGTATACAATCTGGTATTGGACTGTAAAGTGCTCACCAGTGATGTGAGTGGAAAACAGCCTTATCTGGAGCCTACATTGACAGCTCTTTTTTCATGTTATCCGGAATTGAGTGAGAGTGAGATCCGGCAGTTAGTCAAGGATTCACCGAATAGCCAGTACAATGTCCTGATCAAAAAAATGAGCTACGAGGAAATGTCAAAATATGCAGATCTGGCTGCGGATACAGAAAACAACCCGAATCTGAAGGGCGTATGGTTTGAAAAAAGTTATATCCGTTCGAATCCGTATGGGTCACTGGCGAGCCCGGTGCTCGGCTTTACCCGTTCAGATAATGTCGGTATGATCGGACTCGAGCGCTATTATGACGATGTGCTCAGCGGTACAAATGGCAGACGTTTTGGCTACCTGAATTCAGATAATGATCTGGAAAAAACGGTGCGTGAGGCAGTGGACGGTGATACGATCGTAACAACGCTGGACGCAAACCTGCAGAGCATTGTAGAGAAAAAGATACAGGAATTTTGTGATACATTTGAAGATAACGACAGGGAAGGCCCTGCTGCGAACAATATTGGTGTGCTGGTCATGAATCCAAAGACCGGAGAAGTCATGGCAATGGCGCAGTATCCGACGTTTGATCTGACAGATCCGTGGAGCCTGTCAGACCGCTATACAAAAAAAGAACTGGATGCGATGAGCGATGAGGAACTCGATGATGCGAGAAACCGGCTGTGGACAAACTACTGTGTGTCCTCCACCTATGAGCCGGGTTCTACCGCGAAGCCGTTTACCGTGGCAGCCGGACTGGAGACGGGCGCATTAAAAGGAAATGAGACATTTGTCTGTGATGGTGGGGAGAGTATATCTGGATTTAATATCAGATGTGTGAATCGATATGGACACGGTGTGGAGACAATCCGCAAATCATTGATGGATTCCTGCAATGATGCACTCATGCAGATGTCCTACCGCATCGGTGTAGATGATTTCTGCAAATATCAGAACCTGTTCGGATTCGGACTGCGGACAAATATCGATCTGCCGGGTGAGGCACGTACTGACACGCTGCTGTACCATGCAGAAGATATGAAGACGGTCGATCTGGCAACAAACTCGTTTGGACAGAACTTTAATGTCACGATGATCCAGATGGGTGGCGCTTTTTCTTCACTGATTAACGGTGGAAAATATTATCAGCCCCATATGCTGTCAAAGGTACTCGATGAGAATGGCAATGTACTCCGTACGGTCGATCCGGTGCTGATCAAACAGACGGTCTCTGAGGAGACGAGTGCACAGATCCGCAGCTATTTATATGATACGGTATCGGAAGGCACGGCTCGTTATGCAAAAGTCGCAGGTTATTCTATGGGTGGAAAGACCGGAACGGCACAGAAGTCTGTCAGTGGTTCCAAGGATGAGGATAACTATCTCGTATCATTTATCGGTTATCTGCCTGCGGATGATCCGGAACTTCTGATCTATACGATTGTGGATGAGCCGAATACACATGAACAGTCGCATAGTACCTATGCGCAGAACCTCACGCGTGAGATTCTCGAAGAGGCATTGCCGTATCTGAATATTTACCCGGACGAGATCGCACCTGAGGGCGCACTCACACCGGATGAAACGAATTATTTTACCGGATTGGACGGTGTGGCGGTTCCGTCTGCGAGTGGGAGAAAGATCGACGCGCAGGACGCAGAAGAAGCAGATGGTACGTCGGATACACAGACGCAGGATGCAGCTGAGAGTCAGACGGACGATGGACAGACGGCAGAAAATCAGTAATCGTATCATAACCTCATAAGAGCAGTAATAGATTATAGTAACTGCTTTTGTGGGGTTTTTGCATATGACGGAACGGGAGGAATGGACAAAGTTTCACAATCGTAAGAAAATTGTGATGATGTTTTTTGTTGTGGCTGCCTGTCTGATGTTTTTGGTCGGAAGACTCGTATATCTGATGGTGTGGGGTTCTACGTATTATGGAGGAAAGGCGCAGGATATCCATGAGCGCGAGCGCTCAATCAAGGCAGCACGCGGAAATATCTATGATTGCAACGGTGTGCTGCTCGCAGCAAATAAGACGGTCTGCACGATCTCTGTGATCCACAGTCAGATCGAAGACCCGGAGACAGTCATAGCCGCGCTATCCGAGGCGCTCGATATGGATGAGGAAAAGGTGCGGGCGCGTGTGGAGAAGGTGAGTTCGATTGAACGTATCCGATCAAATGTAGATATAGAGACCGGCGATAAGATCCGTGAGATGGGGCTGGCCGGTGTAAAGATCGATGAGGATTATAAGCGGTATTATCCGCATGGGACACTCGCTTCCAAGGTGCTCGGATTTACCGGAGGTGACAATCAGGGGATCGTGGGACTTGAGGTAAAATATGATAAACTTCTGCAGGGAGAACCGGGAAAAATACTGACACTGACAGACGCGAAAGGTATTGAGATCGAAGGCGTCGGTGAATCCAGAAAGGAGCCTGTAAATGGCAATGACCTGTATCTGACGCTCGATTATAATATCCAGACTTATGCGATGCAGGCAGCAGAAAAAGTCATGGAGCAAAAGGAAGCGGACAGCGTGCAGATCATCGTCATGAATCCGTCCAATGGTGAACTCTATGCGATGGTGGATCTGCCAGAGTTCGATTCCAACCATCCGTTTACACTGCCAGATGACTATGAGCCACAGCCGGGTGTGAGTGAAAATGACACACTCAATCAGATGTGGCGGAATAAATGCTTGAATGATACTTATGAGCCGGGCAGTATCTTCAAGATCATCACGGCGTCTGCGGCTCTGGAAAAAGGTGTTGTCTCGGAGGCAGATCATTTCTTCTGTCCGGGCTACATTACCGTGGAGGACCGGAGAATCCGATGCCATAAAGTGACCGGACACGGCAGTGAGACATTTGCACAGGGCTTGCAGAACTCGTGTAATCCGGTGTTTATCACGATCGGCCAGCGGGTGGGTGTAGATGATTATTTCAAATATTTTAATCAGTTTGGGTTGAACCGGCTGACCGGTATTGATCTGCCGGGTGAGGCGGGGACGATCATGCATGCCAGGGAGAATGTCGGACCGGTCGAACTGGCGACAATCTCCTTTGGACAGAGTTTTCAGATCACTCCGATCAAGCTGGCTGCGACGGCAGGCTCGATCGTGAATGGAGGGCTGCTCATCACACCGCATCTGGCACTGGAAGCGAGGAATGCGGATGGCGACCTTGTGAGGAATTTTCGGACGGATTATACGGTCAGTGAGCGTGACCGCATTGTATCGGAAGATACTTCGGAATTGATGGCACGTCTGCTCGAGACGGTTGTGAGTGAGGGTGGAGGAAAGCGGGCATATATCGATGGCTATGAGATCGGAGGCAAGACTGCAACCTCACAGACCCTGCCGCGAAGCGCACACCGTTATATTTCTTCCTTTCTCGGTTTCGCGCCGGCGGATGATCCGCAGGTGCTCGTGCTAGTCGTGATCCATGATCCGCAGGGCATCTATTATGGCGGTACGATCGCGGCGCCGGTCGCGCATGATATTTTTGTGGATATTCTCCCCTATTTAGAGATCGCGCCTTGCACTGAGACTGAAAATAACGTATACTAGATAAGTTGAAATGAAAATTGTATCAGAACAAAAGAAAGAGGGATATCAAAGGTGGAAGATATGACAAATGTATGCATTTTTGCCGTACTGATCTCATTTGCGGTCAGTGCAGTGTTAGGACCGGTGCTGATACCGTTTTTGCGGAAACTGAAGATCGGTAATACAGAGCGTGAGGAACTGGCATCGCATCAGGTGAAAAACGGTACGCCGACAATGGGCGGTCTGATGATTCTGATCGCGATCACGGTGACTAGCCTTGTTTTTATGAAAAATTACCCCAGGATCATGCCAATCTTGTTTGTGACGCTCGGCTACGGTATCATTGGATTTTTAGATGATTATCTGAAAGTTGTACTCAAGCGTTCGGACGGTCTTCTGGCATGGCAGAAGATGCTCTGTGAGATTGTCGTAACGGCTGTGTTTGCATGTTATCTTGTTCATGCGGACATTCCGATGACAATGCTCATTCCGTTCAGCGGTGGCAAGTATCTGAATCTCGGCTGGCTGGCATTTCCGGTTATGTTTTTGGCGGTTATCGGAACGGTCAACGGTGTGAATTTTACGGATGGCCTGGATGGTCTGGCGAGCAGTGTGACGATTCTGGTGGCGACATTTTTCGCAGTCGTAGCGATCGGCACAGGCAGCCAGGCAGCACCGATTACCTGTGCAGTTGTGGGTGCGCTGCTTGGATTTTTGTTGTTTAACGTCTATCCGGCGCGTGTATTTATGGGTGATACCGGTTCACTGGCGCTCGGCGGCTTCGTCGCAGCAACAGCGTATATGATGCAGATGCCGATCTTCATTCTGATCGTCGGCTTGATCTACTGGATCGAGATTTTATCGGTCATGCTGCAGGTCGGATATTTCAAACTGACACATGGAAAGCGGATCTTCCGCATGGCACCGATCCATCATCATTTTGAACTGGGTGGATGGTCAGAGACAAAGGTCGTGGCAGTATTTTCGATTGTGACCACATTGTTGTGTCTCGTTGCATATATGGCATTGTAAGGAGTGTGTGAGATATGAGAATACAGATGAATCTGGAAGGTAAAAAGGTACTTGTAGTCGGAACCGGTATCAGCGGCATCGCAGCGGCAGAGCTTCTGGCGGCGCAGCAGATCGCATTTGACATTTTTGATGGCAATGAGAAGCTGACAGAAACTGCGGTTCGTGAAAAGTCACAGGCGCTGTCATCGTGCGGGGTGCTGATTGGTGATCTGCCTGAGGCGCAGATGGACAACTATTCCTATGCAGTGCTCAGTCCCGGTGTACCGACCGATCTGCCGATGATCAATGGCCTGCGTGCGCACGGTGTGCATATATGGGGAGAGATCGAACTGGCATATGCATTTTCGGAGGGTGATGTGCTGGCGATCACCGGAACGAACGGTAAGACGACGACGACTGCACTGACCGGAGAGATTATGAAAAATTATGTGTCTGATGTACAGGTCGTCGGAAATATCGGTATCCCGTATACACGGATGGCACCGGATATGACACCGGAGACTGTGACAGTCGCAGAGATCTCCAGCTTCCAGCTGGAGACGGTAGAGCATTTTGCACCGAAGGTGTCAGCTATTTTAAATATTACGCCGGATCACCTGAACCGGCATCACACGATGGAAAATTATATCGCAGCAAAGGAGCGTATCACCGAGGGACAGTCAGCAGATGATGTGTGTGTGCTCAACTATGAGGATCAGGTGCTGCATGCATTTGGAGAACAATTAAAGCAGCGGATGCATGTCGTCTATTTCAGCAGTGCGAGGGCATTAGCGGATGGATTGTATCTGGCAGGTGACGAGATCTGGCTGGCAGATGGCGGAAAAAAGGAACTTGTCTGCAATGTGAAGGATCTGAACCTGCTCGGAAAGCATAATTATGAAAACGTCATGGCGGCGACAGCGATCGCATACAGCTATGGTGTACCGCTCGATAAGATCCGTGAGGTTTTAGTCAGATTTACGGCGGTGGAGCATAGAATAGAGTATGTCACAGAGGTGGATGGAGTCAGATATTATAATGATTCCAAGGGCACAAATCCGGATGCTGCGATTCAGGGTATCCGCGCGATGGATCGGCCGACCTGTCTGATCGGCGGAGGCTATGATAAACAGTCCGAGTACGAGGAGTGGATCGGCGCATTTGATGGAAAGGTCAAAAAGCTGGTCTTGATCGGTGCGACTGCACAAAAGATCGCGGACACGTGTGAACGCATGGGATTTCATGAGTATGTGTTTGCGGATTCGCTGCAGGAGGCGGTGGATATCTGTCACGCGGCAGCGGTCAGTGGAGATGCAGTGCTACTGTCACCGGCATGTGCGAGCTGGGGAATGTTTGATAATTATGAACAGCGTGGACGCATGTTCAAAGACATGGTCAGGGCATTAAAAAAATAGTGGTTGTAAACAATCGAAAATGATATGAGGGAGTGAGCGTATGGCACGACGGCAGAAGAAAAAGCGGCAAATCAAATATTTCGACTACAGTCTGCTCTTTATCATCATATTTTTGATCTGTTTTGGTCTCGTGATGCTCTACAGCACGAGTGCCTATGATGCACAGAATACGTTCAAAGATCCGGCGCATTATCTGAAGCGTCAGGCAATGGCGTTTGGATTGGGACTGTTTGGGATGTTTGTGATATCGAGAATTGATTACCGCAGATGGAGAAATATGGGAACACTTGCCTATCTTGTTGCGTTTGTGTTATGTTCATTCGTTTTGATCCCGGGAATCGGAATCGACCATAACGGTTCGCGAAGATGGCTGGGTATCCCCAATTCCAGTATGGAGTTTCAGCCGTCAGAGTTTGCCAAGCTGGCGGTGATCATGTTTTTGGCGAGCCTGATCAGCCAGATGCCAAAAAAAATGGCAAAGTTTTCCATGGTGATCCGCGTGATGCTTGTGATCATGCCGCTTTTTGGATTGATCGCTTATAATAATCTGAGTACAGCGATCATTGTTCTGGGTATCGGTGTGGCGATGGTATTTGTATCCAGCCCGAAATATCTGCAGTTTTTTGCAGTTGGCGGTGTAGGTGTAGGAGCGATTGCACTGTTTTTACTGCTGCCATCGGCGGGATATCGTGGTGATCGTATTGCGATGTGGCAGCATCCGGAGAATTTTGAAAAAGGTTTCCAGACATTGCAGGGATTGTATGCAATCGGATCGGGCGGACTGTTCGGAAAAGGACTTGGAAATAGTATGCAAAAGCTTGGATTTGTGCCGGAGGCACCCAATGATATGATCTTTTCAATTATCTGTGAGGAACTGGGACTGTTTGGTGCGATCTGTGTGATTTTACTGTTTTTGCTGTTGATGTGGCGTTTTATGGTCATCGCAAACAATGCCAGAGATCTGTATGGTGCATTGCTCATGACAGGTATTCTGGCACATATCGCAATACAGGTTGTCTTAAATATCGCGGTCGTGACAAATTCGATTCCGAATACCGGTGTCACATTGCCATTTATCAGCTACGGCGGAACGTCGGTGGTATTCCTTCTGGCAGAGATGGGGCTGGCATTGTCGGTGTCCCGTGGAATCCAGTTTGAGCCGGACGCATCGGAGATCGCTTATGATTAGAGAACAGCGCAGGGAAAACGAGCGCAGACGAAGAAAAAAACGGAATATATTGATGATTTTAGGCCTGATGGTGTTGCTGGCGGGGATTGGCACCGTGCTTGTCACACAGGTGTTTACGGTAAAGAAGGTCACAGTCGTCGGCAATGAAATTTATACAGATGATCAGATCCGTGAGCTTGTGCTCGATGATGAGTATTCGTGGAGTTCCCTCTATGTATATCTGAAGTACCGGTTTCTGCGCACCGAAAAATTGCCATTTGTTGATGAGATGACGGTGGGACTGAACCCTCAGCATCCACATGAACTGACGGTAGAGGTATACGAGAAGGGAATTCTTGGATATCTGTACATTACCTCGATCGATCAGAATGCTTATTTTGATAAGGACGGCTTCATAGTAGAGACCTCGCAGGAGGTCATTCCCGATATTCCAAAGATTGAGGGGCTCGCTTGTGATTCGGTAGTCTTGTATGAGAAATTGCCGTTAGAAAATGACACCTCACTCAAGAACCTGTTAGCGCTGACCCAGCTGCTGCAAAAATATGAGATTCCCGCAAAGCGCATCAGCTACGATGAGGCATCCGCAGAGATGACCGTGTATAGCGGGAAGATCACGATACTTGTCGGAAATGCGGATAATCTGGCACAAAAAATATTGCGTCTGCAGTACATCTTACCGCAGTTGGAAGGAAAAAAAGGTACGCTGCATCTGGAAAACTGGACGAGTGAAACGACCGATATTATATTTGCGCCTAAAAAAAGTAAAAAAACAAAATAAATGGTTGATAAATTTTTGAAGAAATACTATTATAAATATGATTGAGTCATGCAAAATCCCATCGGCGAAGCCGATTTGGAATGGATTTTGCATCGTAACTGTGAGGGTACTGAACAGTTACGAATTGAGAATGTTTGGATAAGGCGCTAAGTTTGTGCGCATATATGAGGATAGAGGAGGACAAGCTCTTGTTAGAGATTACAACCACAGGTGCAGACAATAATGCGAAAATCATTGTGATCGGTGTCGGAGGCGCCGGAAACAATGCGGTAAATAGAATGATTGATGAGAATATCGGCGGTGTCGAGTTCGTAGGGGTGAATACGGATAAACAGGCATTGGCGCTTTGTAAGGCTCCTACATTGATCCAGATTGGAGAAAAGCTCACCAAAGGTCTGGGTGCAGGTGCCCAGCCGGAGATCGGAATGAAAGCCGCAGAGGAGAGTGCGGATGATCTGTCCAACGCAATCGAGGGTGCAGATATGGTGTTCGTAACCTGTGGTATGGGAGGCGGAACCGGAACCGGTGCAGCTCCTGTAGTAGCCAAGATCGCAAAGGATATGGGTATATTGACGGTCGGTGTTGTGACGAAACCGTTTAAGTTCGAGGCAAAGCAGCGTATGGTCAATGCAGTTTCCGGTATTGAACGTCTGAATGACAGTGTGGATACGCTGATTGTGATCCCTAATGATAAGCTGCTCGAGATTGTAGACCGCCGCACAACGATGCCGGATGCACTCAAGAAGGCAGACGAAGTGTTGCAGCAGTCTGTACAGGGTATCACAGACCTGATCAACCTGCCGGCTCTGATTAATCTGGATTTTGCAGATGTACAGACAGTCATGAAGGATAAAGGTCTGGCACACATCGGAATCGGTGAAGCACACGGTGATGACAAGGCGCTCGAAGCTGTCAAACTGGCAGTTGCCAGTCCGTTGCTGGAGACTACAATCAATGGTGCATCGCACGTGATTATCAATATTTCCGGAGATATTTCTTTGATTGATGCCAGTGATGCAGCCGGTTATGTACAGGATCTGGCCGGTGATGAGGCAAATATTATCTTTGGTGCCAAGTATGATGAGTCTATGACGGATACAGCCAAGATTACGGTGATTGCGACCGGACTTGAGGCAAACAAAAAGCCTTCTGTGACACCTCTGATGAGTGGCATGAAATATTCAACCGGAACGACAGCCGGTACGGCAGGCGCAACCAGACCGATGAACAGTGGATTGACAAGCCGCAGTGGTTTATCCGGCGCTGCAGGCGGTACATATTCGCGTGGGCTGGGTGCAGCCGGTACAGCAGCAGGTACGACGCCTGTGACACCGGTAAATCCGGCATTCACAGGTATCCAGAAGCCCAAGAGACCGGAGAGCAGTGTGCCTGAGAAGGACATCCAGATTCCGACTTTCTTAAAGAACACAAGAAGATAAAAATTACAAATTAAAAATCATGATTTAAAAATCGCAGCTTTTGACGAATGAAAAGATAGACAATTCCGACCGTGGGTTGTCTATTTTTTGTGTGATAGGAAATTCCTATCACACAAAATGCTCCGCAAGGATTCTTTTTCTATGATGGGCTTAATACGACAAAATCTGCATGCTTTTAGCAGTATAATCTTTTTATCAAGGCGGTAGGGAGGGAATGCATATGTGGAGCTGACGATATACATAGATGTGCTGTGGCTGCGTACTTTTTTTGTGGAGCTGCAGGTATGTCTGTTTCTGAATCTGTGGATGAAACGGGAATGTCCGGTGATACATATTTTATGGGTGAATGCGGTGGCGGCAGCACTGCAGATTGGCATATTTGTGCTGGCAGGATATGGAGTCATCGTTATGGCTGGAGGAATCATGCTGCGTGCAGTGGTGATCTGTTTTTTATTCCACCCACAGACAGCAGGTGTATTTTTACGCCTTTTTTCCTGGGGAATGGTGGCAACGGTTGCGATCGGAGGGATTCTTGGCATTGCGCAGGCATATCTGCCAGAAAGCTGCTGGTTTGCCCTTGGATGTGTGATATGTGCCTGCAGCATGCTGGTTTCATTGGTATTGGAGGAACGGCGTATGCTGCATGATGAGAGACTCTGTCGTGTTACCTTGCATCAGGGAGCGTCTGCGGTGGAAGTCGTGGGACTCTATGATACCGGAAACCGGCTGAATGATCCATATGTACATGCACCCGTCTATATATTGGCAGAAGCTGAGTATACCCGGTTGATCGGCGAGAGTACGGCTGCACGATTGATCCCATATCTCACCGTCGGAGCGTCCGGCCGGCTGATGGAGGTCACGACGATCGATGCATTGGAATGGAATGGTGGCAGGCAGATGGAAGTTGTGATCGGCAGGGCAGATGATGCAGTCTTTGCAGGCAAGGATTACCGGATGATCCTGCCGGCGGCGTTTGATTTTTGTTTGAAAGGAGACAATGGATGTACATAAAAATTAATGTACCAAATCGCTTTCAACTAAAGATGATACCGACCTTATATACGATGTTGTTTCACAAGGAGCGGGAGATACATTATATTGGCGGCGCGGAGGTCCTGCCGCCGCCACTTGCAGCAGAGCGTGAGCGGGAGTGTATCCTGCTCATGGGAGATAACTGTGCAGAGGCGCGCAAAGAACTCATTGAGCACAATCTGCGGCTGGTTGTCTATATTGCTAAAAAATTCGATAATACCGGTGTCGGGGTGGAGGATCTGATCTCCATTGGCACGATCGGACTCATCAAGGCAATCAATACATTTGACCCGGATAAAAAGATCAAGCTGGCGACCTATGCATCGCGCTGTATTGAAAATGAGATACTCATGTATCTGAGGCGCAACAGTAAAACACGCATGGAGGTATCGATCGATGAGCCGTTGAACGTAGACTGGGATGGAAATGAACTGTTGCTGTCAGATATTCTGGGCACTGACGAAGATGTGATCTCAAAGGACATCGAAAACGAGGTCGAAAAAAAGCTGCTCGGCAATGCAATCGAACACTTATCTGACCGTGAGCGTCAGATTGTAGAACTGCGGTTTGGCCTTCATCAGCCGGATGGAAAAGAACTGACACAAAAGGAAGTCGCCGATACACTCGGCATCTCCCAGTCCTATATTTCACGGTTGGAAAAAAAGATCATGAAACGACTGAAAAAAGAGATAATTCGCTTTGAATAATCAGAAAAAAGTGATAAAATAATACAAAAGAGAGTTTCCAGGGGCTGTAGGAGAGTGTGGTAAAAAGTCAACGAAAGAGCTTAACAAAAAGCGTAAAGGAGATGGGGTTATGTTACTTGAATTTTTGGGTGCGGCACATGAGGTGACAGGCAGTTGTCATTTTTTACAGTATGAGGATAAACATCTGCTCGTAGATTGTGGTATGGAGCAGGGACCGGATCTGTATGTGAATCAGGAGATCCCGGTCAACGCGGCGGCGATCGATACCGTGCTTGTGACACATGCACATATCGACCATTCAGGTCTGCTGCCATTGTTATATGCACATGGGTTTCGCGGACGGATCTATTGTACACAGGCAACTTATGAACTGTGTGTGATTATGCTCAAGGACTCAGCACACATTCAGGAGTTTGAGGCAGAATGGCGCAACCGTAAGGCAAAGAGATCCGGTGGCGCACAGATTGAACCGTTATATACGATGGAAGATGTACAGGGGGTACTGAATCTGTTCACACCATGCATCTACGGTGAGACGGTACAAGTCGATGATGCATTAAAGATCCGCTTTGTGGATGCGGGACATCTGCTTGGTTCTTCTTCGATTGAATTGTGGGTAACGGAAAAAGAAAAAAAGGTCAAACTCGTATTTTCCGGAGATATCGGACAAGGCAATAAGCCGCTCATCAAGTCTCCGACATTTTTGGAAGAGGCAGATTATGTGATCATGGAGTCTACTTACGGAGACAGGGAACACAACCTTCCGGTAGATTATGCAACGGAACTGGCAGAGGTGATCAAACGGACATTTATCCGGGGTGGTAATCTGGTGATCCCGGCATTCTCTGTCGGACGTACACAGGAGATGCTGTATTTCCTGCGGCGGATCAAGACGGAGCATCTGCTTCCGGAATTTGAAAATTTTGAAGTATATATCGATAGTCCGTTGGCAATCGAGGCAACGAATGTATTTCATAAAAATGTGAAGGAATGTTTTAGTGAGGAAGCACTCGAACTGGTGGAAAAGGGTATAAACCCGATTCAGTTTCCGGGATTGAAAACAGCGGTAGACAGCAATGCCAGTAAACAGATCAACTTTCTCAAAAAACCAGTTGTCATCATATCTGCATCCGGTATGTGCGAGGCAGGACGTATCCGCCATCATTTGAAGCATAACCTGTGGCGTGATGATTCAACGATTCTGTTTGTGGGTTATCAGGTGCCTGGTACACTTGGCCATGCACTGCTAAACGGTGCGAAGGAAGTCAAGCTGTTCGGCGAACAGATTGAAGTGCGTGCAGAGATTGTCAATCTGCCCGGTATCAGCGGTCATGCAGACCGCACAAAGCTGACTGAGTGGGCTGCAGCATTTCAAAAGCATCCACCGAAGCGTGTGTTTGTCGTACATGGTGAGAATAAAGTGACAGATGAATTTGCGATGCATCTGCATAATGAACTCGGTTACGAAGCAGTTGCACCTTATAGTGGCGATATTTATGATTTGTTTACAAATGCCTGTATCAAACAGGGCAGCCGGACGATGCTGCCGAAGAAAACGAAAAATTCCAGCAAAGCGTCCAGCAATGTATTTGCAAGACTGCTGGCAGCCGGACAGAGACTGTTGGCTGTTATCAATAGAAATGAAGGTCTGCCCAACAAGGAACTTGCGCGTTTTGCAGACCAGATCAATTCCCTCTGCGACAAATGGGATCGTTAAGACCGGCTGACGCAAAAGATTATTTTAGATAGTTTTTCATATGATTCAGGGCAGATTTTTCGAGTCTGGATACCTGTGCCTGTGAGATATGGATCTCCTGAGCCACTTCCATCTGTGTCTTGCCCTCAAAGAAACGTAATTTTATGATATAATTCTCCCGCTCACCGAGCCGCTCCATCGCATCAGATAGAGAGAGCGACTCGATCCAGCGGGATTCTTTGTTTTTCTTGTCTGCAATCTGATCCATGACATAGAGCGTGTCTCCACCGTCTGTATAGACCGGATCATAGAGGCTGACCGGACTCTGGATCGCATCCAGTGCATAGACGATTTCTTCTTTGGTCAGGCCGGATGCTGCAGCGATTTCTTCCATTGTCGGTTCCTCCTGTGTGAGGTTCATGAGCTGCTCCTTGGCATGGATCGCCTTGTAGGCGGTATCGCGCAGTGATCTGGAGACGCGGATGCTGCTGTTGTCGCGCAGATAACGGCGCACTTCTCCGATGATCATGGGCACAGCATAAGTTGAGAACTTGACACCGAGTGTAGGGTCAAAATTATCAATCGATTTCATGAGTCCGATGCATCCGATCTGAAACAGATCATCGATGTTGTCAGTATGACCGGAAAAGCGTCGGATGATAGAGAGTACAAGACGCAGATTTCCTTTGATGTATTCTTCCCTGGCAATTGGATCGCCTTCGCGGATGCGTGCAAACAGGGCATCTTTTTCATCTTCTTTGAGTATGGGGAGCTTGGCAGTGTTGACACCGCAGATCTCGACTTTGTATGCAGACATGAGGAAAACCTCCGAAACATGATTTATTACTATCAGTTTGCACGTCTGCCTGAAAAATATACACATCATGAATCATTTGCGTAGCTTGCAGTTGAATTATTTTTACACTTCATATATAATAGGGGCTATGAAAGATTTGATCCAAGAACGCAATGAAAGAGAAAAAATGGAACACAGCATCGTAAAGTGGTGGAATGTTCATTATATGACACCGGAAGAATTGCGTGCTGCGCAGCAAGCGGAGAAACAGGAGCAGGTCAGTGTATCTACACAGCCGGGTCAGGAAATGAATGAATCACAGCAGCTACAGACGGCAGAGGAGGAGCTGCATTCGGTGGAGGAGATACTAGAGCAGCTTGAGCACGAGGCGAAAAAGGATGAAATCCGCAGACGTGAGGAGATCGAGCAGGCAAAGATCGAAGCTGAGTCCAATTACAACCAGACTACCGGTGCATATTCCGGCGTCTATGGACAGACAGATGTGGATGAGAAAGACGATGGACAGATACAGGCGATTCTCTCTGAAAAGGATGATGCACTGCGCGATCTGATTAAAAAGACCGAAGAAGATTAACGCATACATCATGCGGAAAAACAGGTAGAAAATAGTTATTACAAAAAAACGCTATGCGTTTTTTTGTTTTGCCATGAAACATATACCAAAGGAAAGGAAACGGATATGAAAAAGTTATTAGACCAGATAACCCAGACAATGGAGGCAGCCTTTGATGAACTCGGTTTTGACAAGAGCTATGCGCGCGTAACGGTTTCTAACAGACCGGATCTGTGCGAATTTCAGTGTAATGGCGCGATGGCACTTGCAAAGCAGGCGAAAAAAGCACCGATTGACATTGCAGAACAGATTGCTGCAGTGTTGTCAGGAAATGCGTTGTTTGAGGAGGTTCAGGCTGTAAAACCCGGCTTCTTAAATCTGAAGCTGGCCAGGACATATCTGGCTGATTATCTAAAAGAGATGGAAAAGGGCGCAGCAAACGGACATTATGGCTGCGAACGTGTGGCAAAACCGCAGACGATCATGATCGACTATGGCGGACCGAATGTGGCAAAGCCGCTGCATGTTGGACATCTGCGTTCTGCCGTGATCGGTGAGAGCATCAAGCGTATGGGTATTTTTCTCGGAAATACAATGATTGGAGATGTCCATATCGGTGACTGGGGATTGCAGATGGGTCTGATCATTACGGAACTGCGTGAGCGCAAACCGGATCTGCCGTATTTTAATAATGCTTTTGTGGGAGAATATCCGAAAGAGGCTCCGTTTACGATTTCAGAGCTGGAAGAGATCTATCCGACTGCCAGCAAAAAGTCAAAAGAGGACGAGAGATATAAGGAACGTGCGATGCAGGCAACCTATGAACTGCAGCATGGCAACCGCGGTTATCAGGCACTGTGGCATCATATCCTGAAAGTATCCGTGACTGACCTGAAGAAAAATTACAGGAGACTGAACGTTTCGTTTGAATTGTGGAAGGGCGAGAGTGATGCCCAGCCGTATATTCCGGAGATGGTGCGCCGGATGAAGGACGGCGGTTATGCGTATATCAGTGAAGGTGCGCTGGTCGTTGATGTCAAGGAGGAGACCGATACCAAAGAGATCCCTCCCTGCATGATCCTGAAGTCAGATGGGGCATCCTTGTACAATACGACGGATCTGGCGACAATTGTACAGCGTATGACATCCTATAATCCGAATGAGATTATCTATGTTGTGGACAAGCGTCAGGAGCTGTATTTTACGCAGGTATTCCGCTGTGCAAAAAAGACAGGCATCGTCAACGATGATACGAAGCTGTATTTCCTTGGATTCGGTACAATGAACGGAAAAGATGGGAAACCGTTCAAGACACGTGAGGGTGGCGTGATGCGTCTGGAGACATTGCTGACGGATATCGAGGATAAGATGTACGGGAAGATCGTATCAAACCAGAGTGAGAATCAGACAATGACTGATGAGGAGGCACATACGATTGCAGCGCAGATTGCATTGTCAGCCATCAAATATGGTGATCTCTCGAATCAGGCATCCAAGGATTATATTTTTGATATTGACAGATTTACTTCGTTTGAGGGAAATACGGGTCCGTATATTCTCTATACAATTGTACGTATCAAGTCTATCCTGAACAAATATGTACAGGCCGGACATTCGCGAGTGGGACTTTCTGTGGGCGAGGCTCATTCCGAGAGTGAGAAGGCACTCCAGCTGGAGCTGGCAAAATTCAATGGAGTGATCGAGTCTGCATTTGCAGAAATGGCACCGCATAGGGTCTGTGCGTATATTTATGATCTGGCAAATGCACTCAATCATTTTTATCATGAGACCAAGATTCTGGCAGAACCCGATGAGACGCTGCAGCAGTCATACATTGCCCTGCTTGATCTGACACGTGGTGTGCTTGAAACCTGTATTGATGTTTTAGGTTTCTCAGCACCTGATAAAATGTAATTATATTTTAGAAAGAAGGAATAATACATGACAAAGATTGACATTGTATCCGGATTTTTAGGCGCCGGAAAAACAACATTTATCAAAAAGATGATTGAAGAGGTTTTTACCGGACAGAAGATCGTTCTGATTGAAAATGAATTTGGTGAGGTCGGTATCGATGGCGGATTTTTGAAAGATTCGGGTATTGAGATTACAGAGATGAATTCTGGCTGTATCTGCTGCTCTCTGGTGGGCGATTTCGGAAAGAACTTGAATGAAGTGATCGAAAAGTTCCACCCGGATCGCATTCTGATCGAGCCGTCCGGTGTCGGTAAGCTCTCAGACGTCATGAAATCAGTCATGGATGTGGAAAAAACGCATGATGTAGCTTTAAACGGGCTGATCACTGTAGTCAATGCTACGAAAGCAAGCAAGCAGATGAAGGCATTCGGTGAATTCTTTAATAATCAGATTGCGTATGCGACAACAATTATTTTGAGCCGCACACAGAATGCGACACCGCAGCAGCTTGAGTTATGTGTCAGACAGATGCAGCAGTTAAATGCAAAGGCGGCGATTATTACGACTCCGTGGGATCAGATCTCCGGTGAAGCAATGCTCAAGGTCATCGAGGGCCAGGATTCCCTGGAAATGAAACTGATGGCAGAAGAACATGCAAAACATGAGCACCACGATCATGAGCATGAACACGATCATGGGCACGAGCATCATCACGACCACGATGAACACCATCATGATCACGACCATGACGAACACCATCACGATCATGACCACGACGAGCACCATCACGATCATGATCACGATGAACATCATCATGACCACGAGCATGAACATCATTATGATGAGAACGGTGTATGCTCCTGCGGTCATCATCATGACCACGAGCATGGCCATCATCATGCCGATGATGTATTCACAAGCTGGGGGAAAGAGACTCCGCATAAGTATACAAAGACAGAGATCGAGAATATCTTAAAGACACTCAGTGATGACGAGTTCTATGGTACGATTCTCCGTGCAAAAGGTATGGTCGAGAATGCAGATGGCGGCTGGATCTATTTTGATATGGTTCCCGGCGAGTATGAGCTGCGTGAGGGTGAACCTGATTACACAGGCAGATTGTGCGTGATTGGCTGTGATCTGAAAGAAGATGAGCTGGAAAAATTATTCCTGCTCGCATAAGCGTTCTGTTCTTTCAATGAAGCAGATGGAGATATAAGGAGATGTAACGAATATGCAAGAAATACCTGTATATCTGTTTACCGGATTTATGGACAGCGGAAAGACTTCACTTATTTCGGAGACCTTGTTTGAGAATGAATTCGGTAAAGATGCAAAAACGCTCATCATCCTGTGTGAAGATGGTGATGTGGAACTGGATGAGCAGAAACTGGCACAGATAGATGCCAGTCTTGTTATGCTCGACGATGTAAAGCAGATCACACGTGAAAAATTTCATGAATTGAACGAACAATATCACCCGGATCAGGTGTTTATCGAGTACAACGGTACGTGGGAGCTGGCTCCGCTGCTGGATCTGGATGCGCCTGATGGGTGGACGATTGTCCAGACACTCACGACTGTAGATGCGACGACTTATGAGATGTACCTGAATAACATGCGTACCATGATGCTGGAGCAGTTCTTTATCTCAGATGTTGTGATATTCAACCGCTGTGACGATGAGACACCCAAAGCTCGTTTCCGCCGCAGTGTCAAGGCAAAAAACCGCAAGGCACAGATTGTATATGAGCGTGCGGATGGTTCACTGGATGAAAACTATGACGATGAGCTGCCTTATGATATCAATGAGGATTTTCTGGATATCTCCGATGCAGATTATGGCATTTTTTATCTGGATATTATGGACAACCCAAAGAAGTACGTTGGAAAGAAAGTCAAATATCTGGCACTTGTTTATAAGCCGAAGGGAAAACTGAAAAGCGATGTGTTTGTACCCGGACGTTTTGCAATGACCTGCTGTGCGGAGGATATCCAGTTTGTCGGAATCAAGTGCAAATATGATAAGGCAAATACGATTGAACACCGCTCCTGGGTGTGGGTGACTGCCGAGGTGGCGTATGAATTCGCAATGGAGTATAAGGGAAAAGGACCTGTGCTGCATGCCATCGAGGTTGTACCGGCCGAAAAACCGGAGGATGAACTGGTTTACTTTTCGTAGTTTCCGGATTGTGAGGAGAATATATGGCAAATGAAAATTATCAGGCTGCCAAAAAGCTGGCATTAAAAGCTGCCAGATCAGCAGTATCAAATGGAAAATATCCGTATTTACCGGCACTCGACGAGTTTGTCACCAGAGATGCGATCTGTGGGGAAGAACCGCTTGGCGTGATTGATATTCCGTTGAGCAAAGTGGCCGGTACGCGTACCAGTGGACGCAAGAATTCTTTTGCCAATAATTTTATGCCACTTTTGGAAGAAGGCACTGAGTTTTCGTTCAAATGGAGCAATCTCTATGATGCACAGATGGAAGAGGGCATCCGAGACCCGATTCTGGCATATGAGTATATGATGCGTTATTATGTACAGGAAGGCAACAAACGTGTCAGTGTACTGAAATTTGTAGAAGCTGCAAGCATCTCTGCCAATGTGATCCGGTTGTTACCGAAGAAGACGGATGATCTGCAGGTGCGGATCTACTATGAATATGTCGATTTTTATGAGGCCTCCAAGCTGTGTCTGTTGGATTTCTCGACACTGGGAGCTTATGAGGAGCTGTGCAATTTTTATGAAAAAGGCTGGAAACAGCCCTGGTCGGAGGAGGAAAGACAGCAGCTCCGCAGCGATTTCCAGCGATTTGAACAAGTATTTTTGAATATGGGCGGAGAGCGGCTGCGTGTGACGGCAGCTGATGCATTTCTGGTATATCTGCGTGTCTATGGCAGAAAGGAACTGCCGTACCGATCCAATTCCGATCTGCGCAATGAGATCGACCGGATCTGGCATGAGTTTCTGACCCAGGCGCAGGATCGGTCTATGAAGCTGCTGTTAGAGCCGACAGAGACACCTACGACGGCATCGTTGATCAGAAAGCGTATACCATTTCTCGGCGGTTCGAACAATCGCAAGCTGCATGTGGGATTTATCTATGGCAAGACACCGCAGACATCTGCGTGGACGTATGCGCATGAACTGGGCAGATTACATCTGGAGAGTGTATTTGGAGACCAGATTGAGACGAAGACCTATTGCCATGCGGAGTATACATTTTCACCGATGGATATATTGGAGCGTGCCATTGACGATGGAAATGAGATCATTTTTACGACTACGCCGTATCTGAGTGCAGCCAGTCTCAAGGCGGCTGTCGCCCATCCGGAGGTCAAGATCTTAAACTGCTCGACGAATTCTACTTACAACAGCATCCGTACCTACTACTGCCGGATGTATGAACCGAAGTTCCTGTTGGGGCTGATCGCAGGTTCCCTGGCCGGAACGGAACGGATCGGGTACATTGCTGATTATCCGATTTTTAGCACGATATCGAATATTAATGCATTTGCGCTCGGGGCGAAGATGGTAAACCCGCAGGCCAAGATACAGCTGGTATGGTCGTCCGTGAAAGGTGTGGAACGGCCGGGAGAGCAGCTGGATGCGGACATCCGTTTTGTCTCCGATAAGGATTTTATTGTTCCGGAGCATCCGGGCCGCAGATTCGGTCTGTATGAGCGTGATGGCGAAGAATTGCGCAGTGTGGCAACAACCGTATGTCACTGGGGTAAGTTTTATGAGCAGATTATACAGGGAATCCGCAAGGATACCTGGACGATGGATCTCACGGTCAACAGAAACCGCGCCATCAACTACTGGTGGGGCATGTCGGCGGGTGTGACGGAGCTGATCTGTTCCGGTAAGCTGCCGTCAGAGACCACGCGGCTGGTGTCGATCATGACTGAATTGATCCGGAAAGGACAATTCCGTCCGTTTGACACGGAATTGACAGATAATGAAGGTGTGCGCCGTCAGGAGATTGGGACGCATATGAGCCATGAACAGATTGTGAAGATGGACTGGCTGTTAGACAATGTAGAGGGCAGCATACCGGCGTTTGGTGATTTGAAGGATGAAGCATTACCGCTTGTTATGTTGCAGGGTGATCTTGCACAGGACGAACCATAGATAGACAGGGAGACTACCGTGTATGAAAATATTAACACTGGCAGATGTTGAATCGAAAGCCTTGTGGGAGCATCTGGATCGGGACTATCTGAGAAAATTTGATATGATACTGGCGGCAGGAGATCTAAAGCCTGACTATCTGGAGTATCTGAGCGTGTATGCGCCTTCGGATATTTTACATGTGTTCGGCAACCATGACCATACGCACGGCAAGCAGAGTCCGGCCGGATGTGTCTGTGTTGAGGACAACATCTATGAATATAAGGGTGTCCGTATTCTGGGACTCGGTGGCAGTATCCGCTATAAACCCGGCCCGGATCAGTACACGGAAGGAGAGATGGAGCATCGGATACGGAAGCTCCGCCGTCGGTTAAAGCGGAGTGGAGGATTCGATATCCTGCTCACACATTCGCCTGCCAGAGGACTGGGAGATGACACTGATCCGACACATACCGGGTTCGAATGTCTGAAAAAGCTATTGGATGATTATCAGCCGAAATATATGGTACACGGCCACGTCCATATGAATTACGGTGTCAACAGGGAACGGATCCGTACATATGGTTCGACGACAATTATCAATGCATATGAGAAATATGAATTTGAATATTAGCTTTTGTTAATAAAGTGACCGTTTTTTTGACGAAAATGAGAAAATTCGTTGAAAAAAGGGTCACTTTATTTTATTATAGTATTAATGTGCTATATCGGAGCACAAAAAAGAATAACATGCGTCTGTGAAGGTACTGCACAGTCGCACAACCTCGTTGAAGAGGGGATTGAATGAATGGAGGAAAAAGTATGTACCCGATCGTGAGAAAAGAGATTTTGGCTGATAAGATCTTCCTGATGGAAGTGAAGGCAGAGCGTTGTGCAAAGTCCTGTCTGCCGGGTCAGTTCGTCATTGTAAAAACAGATGAAAAGGGTGAGCGTATCCCGTTGACGATCTGCGATTATGACAGAGAGGCAGGAACGGTGACGATTGTTGTTCAGGCAGTTGGAGCTTCTACTGAGCGTATGTTAATGAATATTGATACAATGGAGTCATTCGAGGATTTTGTAGGACCGCTTGGATGCCCTTCTGAGTTATGTCAGGAGCAAAATCTGGAAGAGACAAAGAAAAAGAAGATTGTGTTTATTGCAGGAGGACTCGGAACCGCACCTGTGTATCCGCAGGTAAAATGGCTGCATGAGCATGGTGTTGATGCAGATGTGATCATGGGATCAAGAACCAAGGATCTGTTGTTCTACATGGATGAGATGAAGGCGGTGGCAAAGAACTGCTATATCTGTACGGATGACGGTAGCTTTGGTTTCCACGGAGTCGGAACGGCACAGCTGCAGGCACTGTATGATGAGGGTGTCACCTATGACCAGTGTGTAGCGATCGGACCGATGATCATGATGAAATTTGTGTGCCTGCTGACCAAACAGCTGGGTCTGCCGACCATCGTGTCCATGAATCCGATCATGGTAGACGGAACCGGTATGTGTGGTGCATGTCGTCTGGTAGTCGGCGATCAGGTGAAGTTTGCATGCGTGGATGGTCCTGAGTTTGACGGACATCTGGTAGATTTTGATCAGGCAATGAAGAGAATGCAGCAGTATAAGACCGAGGAAGGCAGAGCAAAGCTCGCGTTAGAGGAAGGTGCTACGCATCACGGCGGCTGCGGACATTGTGGAGGTGACAAATAATGGAAGGAATGACAAGAGTACCTGTTCGTGAGCAGGATCCGAAGGTGCGTGCAACCAATTTTGAAGAAGTGTGCCTCGGATATAATGAGGAAGAAGCAGTTGAGGAGGCTAAGCGCTGCTTAAATTGTAAGAATCCGCTGTGTGTACAGGGATGCCCTGTATCGATCAATATTCCTGCGTTTATCCAGCAGGTGAAAGAGCGCAATTTCGAAGAGGCTTATCAGATCATCAGCCAGTCATCTGCACTGCCTGCTGTCTGCGGACGTGTGTGCCCGCAGGAGAGCCAGTGTGAAGGAAAGTGTATCCGCGGTATCAAGGGTGAGCCGGTATCGATCGGAAAGCTGGAGCGTTTTGTCGCTGACTGGGCACGTGAGAATGGTATCCAGCCGAAAAAAGCAGAAAAATTAAATGGTCATAAGGTAGCGGTCATCGGTTCCGGTCCTGCAGGTCTGACCTGTGCCGGAGATCTGGCAAAGCTTGGCTACGAAGTGACGATTTTTGAAGCATTGCATGAGGCCGGTGGAGTACTCAGCTATGGTATCCCGGAGTTCCGTCTGCCGAAGCAGAAGGTTGTTGCTGCCGAGGTAGAGAATGTGAAGTCACTCGGTGTCAAGATCGAGACAAACGTTGTCATCGGTAAGTCAACAACGATTGATGAACTCATTGAAGAAGAAGGATTCGAAGCTGTATTTATCGGTTCAGGAGCAGGATTGCCCAGATTCATGGGTATCCCCGGTGAGCAGGCAAACGGTGTGTTCTCGGCAAATGAGTTCCTGACCAGAAATAACCTGATGAAAGCATTTATGGATGGCTATGATACACCGATCAGCCGCGGCAAGAAAGTTGTTGTAGTCGGTGGTGGAAACGTAGCAATGGATGCTGCCAGAACAGCACTCCGTCTCGGTGCGGAAGTACACGTTGTATACCGCCGTGGTGAGGCTGAACTGCCTGCACGTGTGGAGGAAGTACACCACGCAAAAGAAGAAGGTATCATTTTTGATCTTCTGCAGAATCCTACCGAGATTCTGGTCGATGAGAATGGATGGGTAAAGGGAATCAAGATTATCAAGATGGAACTGGGCGAGCCGGATGAGTCAGGAAGAAGAAGTCCGGTGGAGATCCCCGGATCAGAGTACGAGATTGAGGCTGATACAGTAATTATGTCTCTGGGTACTTCTCCGAATCCGTTGATTTCTTCAACGACAAAGGGACTTGAGATCAACCGTAGAAAATGTATCGTAGCGACAGAAGATACCGGAGCTACTTCTAAAGAAGGTGTATATGCAGGCGGAGATGCTGTGACAGGTGCTGCTACCGTTATTCTCGCAATGGGGGCTGGAAAGGCTGCCGCAAAGGGAATCGATGCATATTTATCTGCAAAATAAATAGAACAAAAAATGGATTCTGCATTTGCAGAATCCATTTTTTGTTCCGATTATTCCAGAATACATTCCATTAATTTATCATTCATTTCCGGAGACATGATACAGAAGCGGATATAACGGTCATCGAGGAACGGGAAGGTTGAACAGTCACGGATCATCATTTTGCGGCGGATGGCCTTGTCGAACAATGCCTCGCTTGTCTGACCGTCGCGTAGCAGCTTGACGAGCAGGAAGTTGGCAGATGGCTCATATACTCGGTAGTCAGGATGGGAGCGGAGCATGTTGTACATACGCTCACGCTCAGAGGAGATCAGCGCACGTGTCTGCTCAATGTAGTCGTGATCAGTGAACATGATCTCGCCGGCGATCGCTGCCAGTGAACTGATGCTCCATGGATTTTGTCTGGTACTTAAATTCTTTAACAGGTCGCGGTTTCCGGTGATCGCATAGCCGAGACGGAGTCCGGGTGCGGCAAAAAATTTGCTTGTGCCACGCAGAATGATCAGATTGTCATAAAACTTGGTGAGTGGAACCGCTGTGACACGTTCCACGTCAGTGGCAAATTCTACATATGTCTCATCGACCATGACAAAGATGCCATGCTCTTTGCAGGCGTCCAGAATATGGCGCATCTGCTTTGTGGTAATACAGGTGCTCGTCGGATTGTTCGGGTTGCAGATGACAAGCATGTCAATGGATTCGTTTAGTTTGGAAATGAAGTCATCCGGCTGAATGCAGAAACCATCGCTCTCGCGCAGCGGATAATAGATGGTTGTACCGCCGCCGAGCTTGACCTCACGCTCATATTCAGAATAGGTCGGTCCGATAATCATCGCTTTTTTTGGATGCTCGATCTGGATGATCAGGGAGATCAGCTCCGTGGAGCCATTTCCGACCAGAATGTTTTTCATGTCAGCACCTACATAATCGGCAATACAACTGCGCAGGGAAGTGTATTCACGATCCGGATAGGTCGTGATCGCATCTACATGGGATGCCAGTGTCTCACGCAGCTTGGGTGAGATACCGAGTGGGTTGACGTTTGCTGAAAAACTGGTGATGTCCTCTTTGCGGATGCCATAGATTTTTTCGATTTTTTCCAGATCACTGCCATGAAAATGTTCCTTTGGTTTTATTTTTTGATTCTTCTGATCCACTTTACGTTCCATGGTTTTGGTGCCTCCTAACCCAAAAATGATTGCTAACAACTACTAAATATTGTATAATGTTATCTGATAGTATACCATAACTATAAATAAATTCAACTAATAAAAACAGGTGTTGACGTGTACAGAAGAATTGAAGAACTGGCTGAGGGAAAAGTATATACCGATGTACCGGTTCTGACCATCACGCCGGATCAGATTCGTCTCGAACCGGTCGAGGGGGTCAGCACGGGCGGAACATTTACGATCGAGAGCATTCGCCATGTGCCCATGAAGGGTGTGATCTACTCTACGGATCTGCGTATGGAGATCAAGAACCCACAGTTTCAGGGAGAACGGGTACAGATTGCTTACGAGTTTCACGGAGAACATATGCAGGAGGGAGAAGTCGCTACAGGTACGTTTTTCGTGATCAGTAACGGCGGTGAATATGATCTGTCCTGGTCGGTTGCCGTGAAACGGTTGTATGCGGAGACTTCGATTGGGCGTATCACGAATCTGGATGATTTTGTACGTCTGTACCGGACAAACTGGCGTGAGAGTACGCATGTGTTTTCGGCCCCCGGTTTTCGCAAGCTGTTGCGCAGTACGAGTGAACAGCTTTATGACAGGCTGTTGTCCACAAAACCGGTGACACGTATAAATATAGAAGAATTTTTAGTAGCATGTGGGAAAAAAGAACGTGTACGGGTCACATTATCTGAGCATGAACACACGCATCTGCAGGTGTCAGATGCAGTAGAAGAGGTGCTGGAGCTTCGGCGCAATGACTGGGGATATGTTGAACTGTCGGTTTCAAGTGATGCCGACTTTTTAGTACCGGAAAAAGATGTGATCACCAGTGATGATTTTAATGGGAATCACATGCAGTTCCGCTACCGGATTTATCCGGAGCGGATGCATGCCGGAAAAAATTATGCCCGTCTGACATTGAAAAATCCGGTGCAGCAGGAACTGTATGAGGTCACAGCCGTGAAACAGAATGTTCTGGATCTCGAACGTGAAGACCGCCACAGGATCAAGCGCGAAAATCTGCAGCTGTACCGTGACTATGAGAGTTATCTGGATGGCAGTATCGTGCTTGGTGAATGGGCCAAGCGGACGACAGAATGCCTGCGTGGCAGACGCAGACGGGAGGAACATTCGGATATGGATGCCCTCTGGTGTGCTTATGCATATCTGTGCAACCGGCAGCTGCAGGAGGCAGCCTGGATCATGGACGAGTACAGGCACAGTCGCAGCACCGGTACAGACAGGGAGTGGGCATTTTTTCTCTATCTGTGCACATTGACAGAAAAAGAGCCGAAACTGCTTGAAAAGCTGCATGAGAATATTCGTATGATTTATCGGGAAAAGCACACGGATGCCTGGCTGCGGTTTATCATTATGCAGATTGCCGATCATTCACCGGAAGTATCCGGAAAACAGCTGAAGCTGCTGGAACAATGGTTTGCAGATGGACTTTGCAGCCCGTTCTTATATGCAGCAGCTGCAGACATCTATATCCGGGAGCCGTATCTGTTGTTGCAGCTCGGGCGGTTTGAACTGCATGTGCTGCATTGGATTGGCAGACACCGCCGATTGACCGAGGATCTGTGCAGGCAGATTGTGCGCCGTGCACTCAGTGTTCACACATACAGGCGCATGCTCGATGATATCCTGCAGGTATGCTATGAGGCGTATCCACAGGAAGAAATGCTGGCAGGCATCTGTGCATACCGGATTAAGGGACAGCGCTTTGATACAGACACGCATGCGTGGTATGAACTGGCCATCGAGCATGATCTACAGATTACGGGACTTTATGAGGCATTTATGGCATCACTTGATCCCAGGGAGGTGCGTCAGCTTCCGAAAGCGGTTCAGCTCTATTTCCAATATACCAATCATTTGAATTACCGCCAGAAAGCGGTATTGTATGTGAATATCATTGCACATAAGGATGATCAGCCGATGGTGTATGAACGTTATCAGCAGATCATGCAGGATTTTGCGTTGCAGGAGATACTGGCAGGCCATATTGATGATAATCTGGCAGTCGTTTATACGCATGCACTTGAGCGGATTCCATTTTCAGAGGAACTGGCACATGCACTGGCCAGAATTATATATGTGAACAAATTCACTTGTCTGGAGGATGCCTTTACACATGTGGTCGTCCAGCAGGAAAATCTGAGATTACCGCAGAGTTATCCAATCGTGGATCATCAGGCATATGTACCGGTCTATCCGGGAAATTATGTGATTCTGCTGCAGGATGCATATGGCAGACGCTATGCATTGCCGACGGATGCACAGATGGTGCGGTTGATGAATCCGGGTAGATATATCCGGAAATGTCTGGAATATGCACCGGAAGAGCTGCCATTTGTGCTGCATCATATGAATGGCAAGACGAGGCTGCTGCATATGGATGAGCGGATGGCCGGTTACGTGCGGACGCTGGTACGCTCAGAGGTGGTATCTGATGCATATAAGAGCCGGATCAGTCCGGGATTTCTGGATTACTGCCGTGGAGAGGGCTTTGCGGGGGATATCCGTGATTATTTGAAAAAAATTGATTTTGGAAAGCTGGAGCGCAGTGCGAAAGATCAATATCTGGAATCACTGATCCAGCTGCACATGTATGATGAGGCATGGGCATTTCTGATCATGTACGGAATTGGAAAGGTATCACTGGATGCCTTGCAGGAGATTGTTCTGGCACAGCTGCAGAAGCAGCAGATGCAGGAGGAAGAACATCTGTTGTATCTGGACTTTCAGTGCTTTTTACAGGGCAGCCGGAAACGGCCGGTGCTGGAATATCTGTGTGGTTATTACCAGGGACCAACTGCGCGTATGGTGGAGATCTGGCGTGAAGCGATGAAACAACAGATAGGGACAACGGAGCTGGAGGAACGGCTGCTCATCCAGATGATGTTTGCATCTGCCTATACGCCGGATGTACAGCGTGTATTTGCGGATTATCATGCGCATCAGGGACGCGAGCTGGTATGTATGGCATATCTGACGTACTTCTCGTATGAAGTGTTCGTGCAGCAGACACCGGCAGAGCCACAGATGTATACCTATCTGGAGCAGCATGTACTTGGAAATGCACATGCGAATGTGTATCTCCGGCTGGCGCTGCTCGAACATTATGCTTCTAAGGAAGTGCTGACGGATGCACAGGAGCGTTTTGTGGATGAACAGATAGAGCAATTTATGGAAGATGGACAGATCTATGAATGTTTCCTGCGGATGCCACAGCGGCAATTGGTGAGGCATCATCTGTATGACAGATATGTGGTGGAATACCGTTCGGCGGTATCGGATTCACAGGTATGGCTGAATTACCGGATGAGTGCGGGAAATGGCAGCTTTTCAAAAGTGTGTATGGAACCGGCGCTGTCAGGGATTTATCTGTGGGATACGCTCATGATCGGTGGTGAGCAGATGGAGTATTATATCTGCGAAAAAAGTGACCGCATGGAGACAATCACTGAGAGCCATGTGGCGGAATTGCCGGAATATGTACGGATGCCGAAAAACCGCCATGCGAGACTGTCGCAGATGATCGGTTATGTGCAGGAGGAGCAGGCACAGGAATTGCAGGCGGCGATGGAAGAATATCAGGTCTATGACAGCCTGACAGAAAAATTATTCCGGGTGCGCTGACCGCAGGATGGTTCAAAGCAGATTTAAGCACAAAATAGAAATGCAGATACAGGGGTTGGACAATGGCTGAAAATACGGATAAGAAGATATATGTGGGAATTGATCTGGATACGGATGCCGCGATGGTGAGTTATTCTTATGGAAATGGTGAGCCGGAGACAGTCAGCCCGATGGCAGGCAGTGAGATCTTCTCGATTCCACTGGCAGTCGCATTGAAAAAGGATGGGAGCTGGGCCTATGGAGAGGAGGCACGCCGTGTTGGAAAGGCGGGTCTCGGACGTTGTGAGGATCATCTGCTGGAGCGTGCACTCCGTGGAGAACAGGTACAGCTGGATACACATATGTTTGCATTGTCGGAGCTGCTGGCGCGTTTCCTGAAAAAGATGGTCATGATGGCAGGACGGCTCGGGCCGCGGGCTTCGCTGGAGTGTCTGGTGCTCACGACACATGTGCTGGATGTGCAGATGATCGGGCTGCTCAAAGAATGTATCTCATTTATGCAGCTGGCGGAGGGACACGTACATCTGATGGATCATAAGGAAAGTTTCTTCTATTATGGAAGTAACCAGCCGGCAGAGTTTTCATCCCATGATATGGGGCTGTTCTGCTGTGATGGCAGACAGATGCGGTTCTGGTGCCTGGAACGTGGAAAAGCGTCAAAGCCGCAGCTACTCAACGTGCGTGAGGAACGATATGGTTTTGAGATGCAGCAGGCAGATGAGGTGTTTGAACGGATTATTCCACAGGCATTTGGCAAACAGATTATCACAACGATTTATCTGGTGGGTGATGGTTTTGAGGACGGATGGATGAAACAGTCCCTGAAGCTGCTCTGTCAGGGACGAAGGGTATTTCTCGGAAAAAATCTATTTTCAAAAGGTGCGTGTTTCGCAGCGATGCGCCTGTCGGACAAACGGCCGCCACAGTATGTGTATATTGGTGAGCATGAGGTGAAGTGCAACGTGAGCCTGAAGGTGTATGAGCGGGGCAATCTGTCTTTTTATACGTTGATCTCGGCGGGTGAACCATGGTTTGAAGTCCAGGGTGGGTGTGAGCTTGTGATTGACGGCTCGCCGACGGTGGATTTCTGGATCCAGCAGCCGAACAGCAGGGAAGCACGTATTGAATCCGTGGAGCTGGCGGCACTGCCCCCGCGAGAAAACCGGACGACAAGAATCAGGATCGATGCGATCCCAAAATCTGATCATGAGGTGCAGATGACGCTGACGGATGTCGGAATGGGAGAACTGGTCCCGGGAACCGGTAAAAAGTGGGAGTATCTGCTGACACTCTAAGAAAAGCAAAAAAAGTGAGTGGGAGTGCGTATGGGACAGTTGATCTTATGCAGGACACCGCGTGCAAAGGTGCCCTATTACATAGAGGGTGGACAAGTAAATATTTACTCGCTGGAAGAACTGATGTATTATGCGCAGTCGGCACGTTTTGTTGCGCGTGATGATTTTATGAATGAAGCATTTATCAGCTGGATCGAGACAGAACTGCAGCTGCCGGAGCTGGCTGTGCTTTTACGCGCGAAACTGGATACATCCGTGGGACTTCGGGATTTTTTCCTTCCGCTGGAGGCGGCCAATGGATATCTGACGACGAGTGAATTGCAGATATTGAATGTGCAGCTGCAAAAATACGATCATATGAGCGGGCTGGAAGCAAAGAAAATGTACGCGGATCAGTTTATGCATCAGCATCAGTATGTGCGTGCGGTTCATGCCTACCGGAAGCTGCTCAATGACCCGGAGGTGATTGCGAAGCAGGGACACGTGGCAGGAGATATCTGGAGTAATCTGGGCTGTGCCTATGCCAGATTACAGGATTTTGCGGAGGCTGTGGACTGTTTTTCGAGAGGATATATGCTCAATCACAGGATCGAGACATTGCAGGAGGCAGTGGATGCTGCGTGTCTGGCGAAAAAACCGCAGCTTTTGGAACGGCTATCGGAGCGTTTTGCCACAAATGCCTCGCAGATCGCAGGTGAACGTACACATATGGAGCAGTTATTGGAGCAGACGATGGCGGTGGGGACACATGCGTTCCACGATCAGCAGTTATTACAATGGCTGCAGGAATATCACAGCCAGTGCGAAGATCCGCACAGAGATCAGGAAAGGTTAGGATAAGAAAGATATGGGCTGGTTCAAAAGATGGCGGGAAAAGAAAAAACAATCGCAGGAACCGATCACGATCAGACAGTGGGAAGCGGATGGGGCAGATCTGGAAGCGCCGATGCCGGATCAGCGGGAGATCGGACATCATGTGCTGGATCACTGTGAGCAGATTATTGAGGCGGCGCGTGAGGTCAGTGATGAGAAGAAAGAGTATGGCATCGTCACCAGTTATCTGAAGGATATAGAGACATTGACAGATCTTCCGGATGGTCAGAAAGAGCCGATCCGGAAAGTGGCAGAACGGATCGGCCAGCTCGACCATACACGCAACGAATATCTGAACACGTCCAAAAAGCTCTCAGATGTCCAGTTTATCATGATGGAACGGATGGAAGCAGAGATCCCGGATGCAATCCGCAGATTGCAGACAAATGAGGCTTATCAGACGACGGTCAAGAGTGACATGGCTTATCTGGAGGGTGAGAAGATGCAGTGGACATTGCATCGCAATGAACTGCTGTACGAAAAACATATTTTAAAAATTGCGTCGTGTATCGTATTTTCGTTGTTCATCCTGTTTATGGTACTGCTGGTTGTTCTTGAGATTGGATTCTCCGTAGATATTACGTGGGGATGGATCATCATCGCGGCATTGGCAGTGGGCAGTGGCGCGTTCATTTTTATCCGCTATCAGAATGCCACGACAGGTATTGTCCGCGCGGAGATCAATGCCAACCATGCCATCGAATTGCTCAACAGAACAAAGATCAAATATGTAAATATTACAAATGCGGTCGATTATGCCTGCGAGAAATATCATGTGAAAAATGCCAGGGATTTTGAATATCAGTGGGAACAGTACCTGGAGGCAGTGAAAGAACGGGAACGCTATATGCGCACGAATGATGAATTGGATTATTGTAAGAAAAAACTGATCGGTCTGTTAAACAATTATGCGCTGTATGATACCCATGTATGGACAGAACAGTCCTATGCCCTGCTGCATCCGGCGGAGATGTCTGAGATCAAGCATAATCTGCTGGTACGCAGACAGAAGCTGCGCGCGCGTATCCAGTATAACAGTGATATCGTAGAAGCAGAACGCGCGCAGATCGACCGGCTGATGCAGCTGCATCCGGAGTATGAGGAAAAGATCAGGGATATTATTCAGTCCGTGGATAAATTGACTACGGGTGCGATATAGGAGGATTCGGAATGAGTGGACATACGCATATATGCGAAGATGGTACGGTCGTCACGCATACGCATAGGGGAGCGGCAGATCATGGGCATACCCATGATCCGAAGGAAGTGCGTCTGATTGTCAATCGTCTGGCGAAGGCGATCGGACATCTGGAGTCTGTCAAACGGATGGTCGAGGATGGGAAAGACTGTTCGGAGGTGCTGATCCAGCTTGCTGCGGTAAAATCAGCACTGAACAATACCGGAAAAGTCATATTAAAACAGCATATTTCACACTGTATTGTAGATGCCATAGAGACCGGAGATGACGAAGCACTGGAAAATTTGAATCAGGCGATCGACCGCTTGTTATAATATCAATTATTTTTGAAGAAATACAGAGGAAGTAATATGTCATATAGATTCAGTGAGTCACAGCAGGCTGCGATTACGCAGGGCGATGGTGCAACACTTGTGCTGGCTGGACCGGGATCTGGAAAAACATCGGTGATTACCGGGAGAATCCAGTATCTGATTGAGCAAAAATCGGTTCCGCCGGAGCGGATACTAGTCATTACGTTTACAAAAGCGGCGGCTGCTGAGATGCGGCTGCGGTTTCAGGCCATGCAGGAGGGGCGCAGGCTTCCGGTGCAGTTTGGAACCTTTCATGCGGTCTTTTTTTCAATTCTAAAATATGCCTATCATTATCGTGCCGATCAGATTATCACCCCTGAGTGGAAATACGCATTCCTGCGCGAAATACTGGCAGGCTATCATCTGAGTGAGGATGAACAGCAGGAGCTGATGGAAAATCTGCTCGGAGAGATCAGTGCAGTCAAAAATGAGCAGCTGGATCTGGCGCATTATTATGCAAAGTGTTGTGGAAGTGCCCAGTTTCGTGAGATCTATGCAGCCTATGACAGAAAACTGCGTGAAAACCGGCTCATCGATTTTGATGATATGCTGACACTCACATATGAGCTGCTCTCACAGCGGGCAGACCATCTGCATGCCTGGCAGCAAAAGTTCCAATATATTCTGGTGGACGAAGTGCAGGACATGAACCGGCTGCAATACGAGGTACTGCGTATGCTCGCAGCACCACAGAATGAATTGTTTTTCGTCGGTGATGATGATCAGTCGATCTATCAGTTCCGCGGAGCCAGACCGGAGCTGATGCGCAGTTTTATCCGGGATTATGCAGATGCAAAACAGCTATATCTAAAGGAAAACTACCGTTGTGGCTCGGAGATCGTACAGACCGCCGGCCGTCTGATCTCACATAACCACAATCGTTTTGAAAAACAGATTACGGCTGCAGGTGGACAGAAAGGTCAGGTGACTGTCACGGAATATCCGTCGACGCTGCGTGAGAACCGTGCGGTCATTGCCGCGATACGCGCGCGGGTAGCCGGGGGTGTCCGACTGTCTGACATGGCAGTATTATTCCGGACAAACCGGCAGTCCGGGTATCTGCTGGAGATGCTGATGCAGGAGGGAATATCATTTTATGCAAAGGAACGTGTACCGCTCGTCTATGATCACTGGATTGCGAAGGATATCTTATGTTATCTGCGTCTGGCGGGAGGGGAACGTGCCAGAGGGCTGTTCTTGCAGATCATGAATCGTCCGGTGAGATACCTCAGCCGGGATGTGCTCGATGAAGCACAGGTAGATCTGGATAGCTGGGAAGCAGTATACGAGGAGCAGCCGTGGATTGCAAGGAGGATCGCGCAGCTCGCAGAAGATCTGCAGGTGATGTCGCATATGGGACCGTTCGCTGCGATGAACTATGTGCGTAAAGGGATCGGTTATGAAGAATACGTCATTGATTATGCACAGACACATGGGCAGGATGCGCAGGAACTGGTCGCTGTGCTGGATGAGCTGCAGCAGTCGGCAGTCGGCTTTGGCTCGCTGGCAGAGTGGCAGGAGCATATAAGAGAGTATCGTATCCGTATGCAGGAGGAGCAGAAAAACAGAAATCACAGGGATGGGACGAGGCAAGATGGTGTGCAGATACTGACACTGCATGGAGCTAAGGGACTGGAGTTTGATACCGTGTTTATCCCACAGCTTGTGGAGGGACAATTACCTTATAAGAAAGCAGTGCTGGATGCTGACATCGAGGAAGAACGGCGGTTGTTTTATGTCGGGATGACGCGGGCAAAGAACTGTCTGATGATATCGCACAGTAAGAGCCTGTATAATAAAGATGCCACAGCCTCAAGATTCTTACAAGAGCTTGAGACTGCGGCATCTGAAACATCCGTTACTGGAACGAGGTACGAGTGAACAGAACGGATATCCGGGATCAGGGGAGTTCGTTGAACTCCTGTTCATCCAGATACTCGTCAAAGCGCTCGGAGACTTTTTCGAATTCTTCTTCAGAATCGATATTTTCGAGAGCAGGAGTACCGTCTTCGTCCTCATAGTAACGGTAGATGTATACCTCGCCTTCTTCCATCGGCTCATCGTTTTCATCGACGGGAACGAGTACAATATAGTCTTGGCCGTCTATTTCCAGAATGGTCAGAATCGCGCATTCGGCAGATGTACCATCATCCAGATCGAGGGTGACACGGTAGTCGTCTGGATTATCCTCCAGGTCGATTTCAAAGATTTCATTTTCGCTCATATGGCTTCCTCCTATGACTGAATTCATGATGTTAACACCGTCATTATAGGTGATAGCATCGTGCGATGTCAAGGTCTTGGTGATGGCTGGGGGATAAACATAAAAAACGGTATGCAAACAGGATGTGAAATGATATAATAAATAATCAGTCAGTAGAGACAGATCAGGTAAAAGGCGGAATAGTTATGACAGAAATGACAGAACAGATTGCAGAAGGAACTTACGGCAGATTCGGTGCCAGCAGACTGGCAGATGGAATCTGTTTTACATTTGAAGGGGAAAAAGAGCAGGAGTGCGCAGTGCGCATTTATGAAAAAGGAAAACATGCGTACCGGGACATTCCGGTACCGGGCGCGTACTGTGTCGGAGCCGTGCGTTCTGTCTGTGTGCATGGGCTCAATCCGGCCCGCAATGATTATAATTATCTGATAGATGGCAGGGAAGTCGTTGATCCGTATGCCGGACGTATTGTAGGCAGGGAAAAGTGGGCTGACGGCAGCCGTTATGACCGTGGCATGCAGGTGCGCAGCGGATTTGAACCGGCCGCGTTTGACTGGGGAGACGATGCGCATCCGGAGATCCGGCGCACGGATATGGTCATGTATAAACTTCATGTCAGAGGCTTTACAAAGGATGCCGGAAGTGACATCAGACATAAGGGAACGTTTGAGGCGCTCCGGGGACGGATCGGATATCTGAAAGAATTAGGCGTCACAACGCTCGAACTCATGCCGGCGTATGAATTTGAGGAATTCATGGAGCCGGCATGCGGGGATCAGGCAATGGATTTTTCCGGCTGGTCGCCACAGGCTGTTGCAGGCTATCAGATGCTGCAGCAGGAGGAAAAGGAACAAGAGAAGCGGGTTTTGCGGATCAATTACTGGGGCTATGGACCCGGCAATTATTTTGCACCGAAAGCGAGCTATGCAGCGGGTGCGGATGCTGTCAGCGAGTTCCGGGAGCTGATACGTGCCCTGCATGCAGCCGGTATGGAATGTATCATGGAAATCTATTTTGATGCGCAGGAAAATCCGAACTATGCCGTGGAGGTGCTGCGTCACTGGGTGCTGAATTATCACGTGGACGGATTTCATCTGATTGCGCCCCAGCGTGTGATATCCGGTGTGATCTGTGATGTGCTGCTGCGCCGCAGCAAGCTGTTTGCATCATCCTTTCCGCAGGAAGTGTGGGATAAGATTGATCAGTATCCGCATCTCTATGTTTATAATGATGACTTTTTATACACGGCGCGCAAACTGGTGAATCATCAGGATGGAAATTTAGTCGAGTTTTTCAACCAGCAGCGCAAGCAGCATCCGCAGATCGGATTTGTCAATTATTTTGCAAATAATAATGGATTTACACTGGCGGATGTTTTCAGCTATGCATGTAAGCATAACGAGGCGAACGGTGAAGCTGGGGCAGATGGCAATGATTGGAATTACAGTGTCAATTGCGGCGTGGAAGGCGCATCGAGAAAGAAAAAGATCCTGGCACAGCGTATGCAGCTGATGCGACAGGCGATGGCAATGGTTCTATTTGCACAGGGAGTGCCGCTGATACTGGCGGGAGACGAATTCGGCAATTCACAGAATGGCAATAACAATGCCTATTGCCAGGATAATCGCACTGGCTGGGTCAATTGGAAGCAGCGGGAAAAAAATGATGCTTATTTCCAGACGGTCAGACAGCTGCTGGCACTGCGCAGGGCGCATCCGGCGCTGCGCAGTGCCAGTCCATTGCAGATGAGTGATTATGAGGCACACGGTCTGCCGGATCTGTCTTACCATGGTGCACAGGCATGGAGCGGGGAGATCTATCCGTCGATGCAGGCCGCGGGGGCAGCTTATTGTGGCGCTTATGCAGGTGAGGCGCAGGATCTGTATATCGGCTGGAATTTCTCGCAGGCGAAGGCGGTGCTGGCACTGCCCAAGCCATCGGGTGGAAAAGGCTGGTCGGTCATCTATGGTGAGGGAACCATAGACAGTGAGCGGCTGGAACTGCCAGATATGGGGGTGACGGTGCTCGCGGCGAAGTACCTGCCAGCGAAAGCCCAAAAGCCGGTGAAGACGAAAAAGTAACTTATGACACCTGTTAGTGGCTGTGGGCACAGCCTGCTGAAACTATCACATGGAAGGAGTGCAGCGATGACGGTGTCGCAAAACAGGAGAATTGGTCTGTCGGTCTTTGACCTGAAATGCATAGCGGTCGTGACGATGCTGATCGACCATATCGGAGCATTTTTGTATACAGATCAGTTGTGGATGCGCTATATCGGGCGTCTGGCATTTCCAATCTATTGTTTTTTGATCGTAGAGGGATATTACCACACGCGGGATATCCGGAAATATATCGGCAGGCTGGCACTGTTCGCAGTGATTTCCGAGGTACCGTTTGATCTGGCGTGTGCCAGTCAGGTGATCTATATGGAACACCAGAATGTATTTTTTACGCTGACACTTGGACTGGTGTGTGTCTGCGTCATAGACCGTCTGCCAGACAGATGGCTGGCAATCGGTATCGTCGGTGCGGTCTGGCTGCTGACCGGCTATGTGCTCCGTTCAGATTATGGCGTCGGCGGTCTGCTCATGATCATCTTCTTTGATCAGTTCCGCAGCCGGTGGGTGTACCGGCTGTTGTCGGTCGGTGCGGTCAACTGCCTGTGTTATGGACAGATCCAATGGGCGGGGACGATAGCACTTTTGCCGATCCAGTTTTACAATGGGGAAAAAGGACCGTCTGCAAAGTATTTTTTCTACGCATTTTATCCGGTACATTTATTCGTACTGTACCTGATTCGGAGGTATATGACCAATGTCATTTAAAAAAGCATATAAGCATTTCAAAACAATATGTGCACACCGCAGGCAGGTGCGGAAAAACTGTTTCCGCATGGGGCTGTACTGGCAGGGGCTGACGCATGATCTGTCCAAATTTTCATGGGCAGAATTCCGTATCGGTGCCAAATATTTTATGGATGACCAGAGCCCGCATAACGGAGAACGCGCCGAGTATGGCTATTCGACCGCATGGCTGCACCATAAGGGACGCAACAAGCATCATCTGGAATACTGGCTGGATTATGACGTCAGGGGCGATCATCGCATCGCCGGTATGCGTATGCCGGAAAAATATGTGGCAGAGATGGTCGCAGACCGGATCGCTGCATCTAAAATCTATAAGAAAGAAAAATATACGGATGCTTCTCCGTTAGAGTACTATATGCAGAAGCGGGATTATCATATTCTGCACCCGCAGACAAAAGCATTGCTCGAGCAGCTTTTAAATATGCTCGCTGAACAGGGGGAGGAGGAGACATTCCGCTATATCCGCGAGGTCGTACTGAAAAAATAGTACAGACTGCTAACACTGGAAAATAAATGGGAAAGGCACAGGAAAGCTGTCCGGGACATAAACTGTATTAAGTTCGCTTTGATAGATCGGAGAGAAGCGATTGAAAACATTTTTGCCCCCTCTGACGCAGCCGGAGGAAAAGGAATATATCGCACGGATGAAAAGCGGAAGCCTGGAAGCAAAACATGTGCTGGTGGAGCGTAATATGCGTCTTGTGGCGCACATTGTAAAAAAATATCAGAATGTAGATGAAGAGACGGAGGAGCTGATCTCCATCGGAACGATCGGTCTGATCAAGGCGGTGGGAACATATAATGATACGAGAGGAAGCCGCCTTGCTACCTATGCCGCACGCTGTATCGATAACGAACTGCTGATGTATCTGCGCACAAAGCGTAAGACCTCACGCGAAGTGTCGCTCTATGAGCCGGTCGGGACAGATAAAGAGGGCAACCAGATCCGTTTGCTGGATATCTGTGAGAGTGATGATCCGGATGTTGTGGAGACGCTTGACCTGCGATGGCGGATTGATCTGCTGCGGGAGATGATACCGCGGGTACTGCATGGAAGGGAGCGGCAGATTATTATACTGCGCTATGGACTGGACATGGAACGGCCGCTCACACAGCGGGAGATCGCAGCCAGAATCGGGATTTCACGCTCCTATGTGAGCAGGATTGAAAAAAAGGCACTCAGGCGTCTGCGCGAAGAGTTTGAATCCGTTGAGTCAGCCGTGCATGAATAATGGTTCAAACGGTATCGTGTAGAACTTTTTCTTTAAAAAAGATGAAATCCGTGTTACAATGGATTCATCTTTTTTTCGTAAAATCATAATTTCCCATGTGGCACGCAGAGAGGAGTCGATATGTATAGTATCGTAACAACTGCGATCCTGCAGGGAATCGACAGTCTGCCTGTTTCGGTAGAGGCAGATGTCAGTGACGGACTGCCGATCTTTGAGATGGTCGGTTTTCTGGCATCCGAAGTACGTGAGTCGAAGGAGCGGGTACGGACTGCATTGCGCAACTGCGGTCATCAGCTTCCGGCGAAGCGTATCACGGTCAACTTGTCTCCGGCAAATATCAGGAAAAGTGGAAATGGTTTCGATCTGCCGATTACGGTAGCGGTTCTGACAGCACTCGGTATGATTCCGCAGCAGACGATGGAGCAGACACTTGTGATCGGTGAGATCGGGCTCAATGGGGCAGTTCTCGCAGTGGATGGCATGCTGCCGATTTTGCTCATGGCAAAAGCACAGGGTATCCACCGCTGTGTGATTCCACAGCAGAATTACAGCGAGGCTGCGGTTGTGGATGAAATCGATATTTTTCCGGTTGATCATATCAAAACTGTCATGGAAATCTGTGGCAGTGCATATACCGTAGAGAAACCACTGCAGTGTCTGGATGAAGGTGTGGCGACTGATCAGACTACCATTCCGGACTTCTCGGATGTAAACGGACAGCAGATGCTGCGCAGGGCATGTGAGATCGCTGTCAGCGGAATGCATAATCTGCTTATGATCGGGCCGCCCGGATCAGGAAAGACGATGATCGCCAGACGGATCCCCGGTATTTTACCGCCGATGGAACGCACAGAGCAGTTGGAGGTATCCAAGATCTACAGCGTGAGCGGCATGCTGCACAGCGTGGGTGGCACACCGCATGGAAACCGTGGATTGATCAGTGAACGGCCGTTTCGGGCACCGCATCACACGATCAGCCCACAGGGGCTGGCCGGCGGAGGAACGGTACCAAAGCCTGGAGAAGTATCATTGGCACATCGGGGTGTCCTGTTTCTGGATGAATTGCCGGAATTTCAAAAGACAACTCTGGAGATCCTGCGCCAGCCGATGGAAGATGGATCTATCACAATCAGCCGCGTGAACAGCAGCCTGGTCTATCCGGCAGATTTTCTGCTCGTTTGTGCGATGAATCCATGTAAATGTGGATTTTATCCGGACAGAAGCCGCTGCAGATGCAGCAATATCTCGATCCGGCAATATCTGACGCGCATCAGCCAGCCACTTCTCGACCGAATAGATCTGTGTGCGGAGGCAGAGCCTGTGACCTATCGGGATCTGACGAGCGCAGCGCATGGTGAGTCATCCGCACAGATCCGGGTACGTGTGCTGGCCGCACAGCGGCTGCAGCAGGAACGTTTTGCATCCGAACCATGGTTTTTCAATAGCCAGATACCGAGCGGGAGAATCGAGCAGTTCTGTGCGCTGGACAAAAAGGGAGCTGCCTATATGGAGCGTGTATATGAGAAACTGCAGTTGTCTGCGCGTGCCTATCATAAGATACTAAAAGTAGCACGCACGATCGCAGATCTGGATGTTAGTGAGATGATCACTGTGCGCCATCTGACGGAAGCCGTGTGTTACCGTAGTCTCGATAAAAAGTTCTGGGAGGTGTAGGGATGGGTATTGTGCAGGGAGAGACAGATATTTTATACGCCTACTGGCTGGCAAATATATCCGGGGTGGGCAGCAAGACAATCCATCAGCTCTACAAATATTGTGGCAGTGCAAAGGCAATCTATCACATGACAGGACGGGAGCTGCAAAAACTCTATGGAATTACAGAAAATGCCGCAGCGCGTATCAGCGATGCAAAAAAAAAGTGGGATCTTGACCATGAATGGGAACAGCTCACACGCAGGGGTGTCTCATTTGTCTCACTGGAGCAGAGAACATACCCCAGGCGGCTCAGACATCTGTATGATCCGCCATATGGGCTGTATTATATCGGACAACTGCCTCCGGATGATCTGCCATCGGCTGGTGTTGTCGGTGCGAGAAGCTGTTCCGGTTATGGAAAACAGATAGCACGGCGCATCGGAAAATGTCTCGGCTCAAACGATGTATCTGTCATCAGTGGACTGGCGCGGGGCATCGATGGCTATGGACATGAGGGTGCACTGGAAGGTGGCGGCAGGACCTATGCGGTACTTGGCTGCGGAGTCAATGTTGTGTATCCAGCGGAGCATGGTCCACTGTATGAGCGGATCGCCGCACACGGTGGGATCTTATCTGAGTATCCGCCGGACATGCCACCGGCTCCCGGCTATTTTCCTATGCGGAACCGTATCATAGCAGGCCTCTCAGATGCATTGATTATAATAGAAGCGAAGGAAAAGAGTGGATCGCTCATCACGGCAGACTGTGCATTGGAGCAGGGTAAAGATGTCTATGCCGTGCCGGGACGCATCACAGACCCGGTGAGTGCGGGCTGCAATCATCTGATCCGTCAGGGAGCCGGAATCCTGTTATCGCCGGAGGAAGTGGTGTCTGAACTGGGACTTTTGTCTGAAAAAAATAAATTGACACTTGAAAAGTCTCAACGCTTGGTGTATAGTTGCCTTGATTTGCATCCAAAATCTATGGAGGAGATCAGCCGGGAGACGGCACTGGATCCGGTGACACTGGCGCAGATATTAGATGCGTTAGAGGAGCGCGGACTGGTACAGGAGACCTGGAAAAATCATTATATATCGGTAAACTAGAGGAGATACATGGGTAATGGCAAAATATTTGGTGATTGTGGAGTCGCCTGCAAAGGTGAAGACCATCAAGAAATTTCTCGGAAAAAACTATGAGGTGGCAGCATCCAACGGACATGTGCGCGATCTGCCAAAAAGTCAGCTCGGTTTTAATCCGGAGAATGACTTTGAACCAAAATATATTACAATACGCGGCAAGGGCGATATCCTTGCAAATCTTCGGAAGGAAGTCAAAAAGGCAGAAAAAATCTATCTGGCGACTGACCCGGACCGCGAGGGAGAGGCTATTTCGTGGCATCTGTACTATGCACTGAAGCTGCAGGATATGCCGGACAAGAAAGTATATAGAATTACGTTTAACGAGATTACACAGTCAGCAGTCAAGGCGTCACTCAAGCATCCGCGCGAGATCAATATGGATCTGGTCAATGCCCAGCAGGCACGCAGAATGCTCGACCGTATGGTAGGTTACCGGATCAGTCCGGTACTCTGGAGTAAGGTAAAGAGAGGATTGTCTGCCGGACGTGTACAGTCTGTGGCACTGCGCCTGATCAGTGACAGGGAAAACGAGATCAACGAATTTATACCGGAAGAATACTGGACGGTAGATGCGGCATTGTCGGTTCCGGGTGAGAAAAAGCCGCTCATTGCAAAACTGGACAATAAAGACGGCAAGAAACTGTCGCTATCCAAGCAGGAGCAGGTAGAGGCTGTCAAACAGGAACTGGAGAATGCCGATTTCCATGTAAAAGAAGTCAAAAAAGGAGAGCGCATCAAAAAAGCGCCGTATCCGTTTACAACGAGTACACTGCAGCAGGAAGCATCCAAGCGGTTGAATTTTTCTACCCAAAAGACGATGCGCCTGGCACAGCAGCTGTACGAAGGCGTGGATATCAAGGGACAGGGAACGGTCGGTATCATCACCTATCTGCGTACGGATTCTGTCCGTGTTGCAGATGAGGCACAGGCGGCTGCACATGCATATATTGCCGAAAAATTCGGGGCAGAATATGCAGCAGAGCATGTACAGGACAACAAGGCCAAGGGCAAGATACAGGATGCGCACGAAGCGATCCGTCCGACAGATATTAAACGTATGCCGGTACTGATCAAGGAATCGTTATCCAGAGACCAGTTCCGCCTGTATCAGCTGATCTGGAACCGTTTTGTTGCCAGCCGCATGAACCCGGCGCGCTATGAGACGACATCCGTGAAGATCACTGCGGGCAGCTACGGGCTGCATGTATCGGCATCCAAAGTCGCATTTGAGGGATTCTTGTCGGTCTATAGTGCAGATGATGAAGAAAAGGAAGAGAGTAACGTACTGCTCGGAACTATCAGTGAGGATACACAGTTGTCCTTGAAGGAACTCGATGCAAAACAGCATTTTACCCAGCCGGCACCGCATTTTACAGAGGCATCGCTCGTTAAGACACTCGAGGAGCATGGGATCGGCCGGCCGAGTACCTATGCACCGACGATCACGACACTGTTAGCGAGACGTTATATTACAAAAGAACAGAAAAATCTGTATATGACAGAACTCGGTGAAGCGGTAAATTCTATTATGATGCAGGCATTTGAGACGATTGTGGATGAGCATTTTACTGCCAATATGGAGTCGCTGCTCGACATGGTAGAAGAAGGAAAAGTACCGTGGAAGACGATCATCAGCAATTTCTATCCGGATCTGGAGACTGCGGTCGCCGATGCGGAAAAGAAGCTTGAAAAGGTGGAGATCGCGGACGAAGTCACCGATGTGGTCTGTGAGGAATGTGGCCGCCATATGGTTGTAAAATATGGACCGCATGGCAAGTTCCTCGCATGTCCCGGATTCCCGGAATGCAGAAATACCAAGCCGTATCTGGAAAAAATCGGCGTACATTGCCCGTCCTGCGGCAAGGAGATCGTCCTGCGCAAGACAAAAAAAGGCAGACGTTATTATGGTTGTGAGAATTATCCGGAGTGTGAGTTCATGTCATGGGCAAAACCGGTAGAGAAAAAATGCCCTAGCTGTGGCGGATATATGGTCGAAAAGGGCAATAAATTAGTCTGTGCGGATGCACAGTGCGGATATGTGGAGATGAAGCCAAAGGAAAACGAAAATTTGTAGTAAAATTCTGGATCTTTGCATTGTTTTTTCAGAAAAATGGGTGTATGATGCTCATATATCCATTTGTTGGTACACAATAGCTGTCAGAATCATGGTCTGTCACTATCTGATAAATGGATCATTCAGAACATATTATTCGCGAATGAAAGGAAAAGAGCTATGAGTGTACAGCTTCTGGACAAGACGAGAAAAATCAATAAATTGCTGCATAACAATAATTCATCCAAGGTAGTATTCAATGATATCTGTGATGTACTGACAGATATTCTCTCATCGAATATCCTTGTGATCAGTAAAAAGGGTAAGGTGCTCGGTGCCAGTGAGGCGGACGGCACACCGGAACTGAGTGAACTGATCGTTGATGAAGTCGGAGGATTTATAGATCCGATGCTGAATGAGCGGCTGCTTGGTATCCTTTCTACAAAGGAGAACGTCAATCTGGAGACACTCGGGTTTGTGACAGATATTAAAAACTATTCAGCCATTATTGCACCGATTGATATTGCAGGTGAGCGGCTGGGTACGTTGTTTGTATACCGGATGGAACAGCCCTATGATATCGATGATATTATTCTGACCGAGTACGGAACGACCGTAGTAGGATTGGAGATGCTGCGTTCGGTCAATGAGGAGAGTGCGGAGGAGAACCGCAAGATCCAGATTGTGAAATCAGCGATCTCTACCCTGTCATTCTCTGAACTGGAAGCAATCATCCATATTTTTGATGAGCTCGGTGGCAAGGAGGGTATCCTTGTAGCGAGCAAGATCGCAGACCGCGTAGGTATCACACGCTCCGTGATCGTGAATGCACTCCGTAAATTTGAGAGTGCCGGAGTGATCGAGTCGAGATCTTCCGGTATGAGAGGCACTTATATCAAGGTACTCAATGATGTCGTATTTGATGAACTCGAACAGGTCAAGAGGGAACAAAAGCAAAATTAATACAGATACCGTGCTGCTGTGGGCAATGCAGGCAGCAGAACAAATGGATTTGTGGAGATGTAAAGGGATTTACCGTGTATGGTAGGTTCCTTTTTCTTTTCCAGATCTAGTAGTTAAAAGAGACAAAAAACACTATACTATGTAAAAATATAAAAAATGCTTGTGTTTTTGAAAAAATAAATTATACTAGAGATAGTACATAGGTGTACTAGGTACTATTTTGGATTTTGAGAAAATCATTCATACAATGAGCGGTAGCAGGAACAGACTGATATTTGGAAAGGAGTCATACGATGCTGCAGACCAATGCATACAATTATATCAACGTTTTAGACAAGGCACTGGATGCCAGTAACCTGCGGGAGACGGTGATCTCAAATAATATGGCGAACATTAACACACCCGGATACAAGCGCCGGGAAGTGGATTTTGAGAGTCTGCTCAGACAGGAGTTAGACAATATCAAATGGAATTCACTCGATGAGAAGATGAACGATGTACAGCTCAGTCATCTGAATGCGGGGGTTCATTTTGATATGCAGGCATATGGCTATGATTATCGTCTGGATGGGAACAATGTGGACGTGGATGTGGAGAATACGGAGCTTGCATCTGAACAGCTCCGCTACCAGCTGATCGCAGACAGCGTGACACAGGAATTTTCCAGATTACAGAAGGCAATGAGTTAGCAGGAATTTTTGGACAGGAACATCATGGAGGAATAGATCATGGGACTTTTTCAGTCATTTGATATCAGCGCGTCCGGCATGACCGCAGAGCGGTTCCGGACAGACATTATCGCGCAGAACATTGCAAATGTTAAGACGACACGTACAGAAGATGGCACACCGTACCGCAGACAGGTTGTGACATTTGCGGAAAAGCGGGTGAGCCCGTTTCAGGAGGTGCTCGCAGGACACACGCAGAAGTTTAAAGGAACCGGTGTCAAGGTCACCAGTGTTCAGGAGGACACAACCAGTGATTATATTATGGAGTATGATCCTTCACATCCGGATGCGGATGAAAATGGTTATGTATCGTATCCAAATGTCAACATTGTGACAGAGATGACGAACCTGATCGATGCCAGCCGCGGTTATGAAGCGAATGCAACCGCATTCGAGGCAAGCAAGGCGATTGCACAGGCAGGCATTCAGATCGGAAAAGGCTAAGGAGGCACATTAGATGGAAATATCAGCACTTCGTAATGTGCAGTCCACGGCGATTGCACAGGCGGCAGAACAGAAAACAGTAAATGGGGATGGAGCGTTCGATTCGATCTTTGCGTCAGCAATGAATATGCTCAATGAGACAAATCAGCTGCAGAATAAGGCTGAATCGCTGGAAATCCAGTTCCTGCTTGGGGAAGCAGAAAATACACATGATCTACAGATCGCACAGCGGAAGGCAACAACGGCGCTGGATTATACGCTTGCAGTGAGGGATAAGGCACTCGAGGCATATAACAGCATCATGAATATGCAGATGTAACCGGTCAGTGCGCAGAATATGAGAATGGTAACTATTCAGCACAGCCCGAAGCATTTACTGCTGAGGGCGTAAGAAAGTGATTCAGGAGTGCAAAATCCCATCGGCGAAGCCGATTCTCATGGATTTTGCATCGTAACTGTGAGGGTACTGAACAGTTGCTGAGAATGATGGTACATAAACAGGAGAGACATAGATCATGCAGGAACGATTGAAACAGATATTAGAGCGGATCTTGGACTGGTGGAAAAAATTCAATAAAAAGCAGAAAGCACTGCTGATCAGTATTGTAGCTGCGGTTGCAATCGCGGTTGGACTTACGGCATTTGTCATGACGCGGCCGAAGATGATTGAACTGACGCGCTGTGAGGATACCAAGCAGGCGGGAGAGGTCAAGCAGCTGCTGGCAGACAACGACATTGCCTATGAGGTCAGCAATGATGGCCTTGTGTTTACGATCAATGCCAAGGATGAGGCCAATGCAAGAATTCTGCTTGGGTCGAATAGTCTGCCGATCAGTGGTTTTACGATTGATGATGCGCTGCGCGGCGGATTTACGACAACAGAACAGGATACGACACGCCGTTATCAGGTGTATCTCGAGCAGCAGTTAAAAGAGACGATTGAGTTCTTGAACAACGTCAAGGAAGCAAAGATCCGTATGAATATTCCGACGGATGACGGCACACTCATTGCCAGACAGGAACCGACCTATGTGGCAGTTGTGCTGGATCTCGATGGGGAGATGAGTGAAGAACAGGCTGCCGGACTGGCGAGACTCGTTGCAGTGGCGGTAGGCAATGACAACACGGATGATGTCAATATCACAGATACCAATAACAATACACTGTTTGCGGGTGGTGATGAGACAACGACGATCGGAGCCGCCAATTCGCAGCTGTCCCTGCGCCAGAAATACGAGCAGGGATTTAAAAAAGGTGTCAAGGATGTCCTGATCGGTACCGAGATGTTCAACAATGTTGAGGTCGGTCTGAATCTGGATATGGATTTTTCAAATGTCGATATCACAGACCACAATTTCTCTGCACCGGACGGGCAGTCGCAGGGCTATCTCGATTCCGAGCAGACGTATGATTCCTCAGCAGTCGGTGGACAGGCAGCGATTCCGGGAACCGATTCAAATGATAATAATTCCTATGTGATGCAGAACGGAAATGTCACAGAATCGACAGTCAGTGAGGTGAAGAGAGATTATGTGCTCAATGAGCGGCTGACAAAGACATACGGCGCAGCCGGCAAGATCAATTATGATACATCTTCGATCTCAGTCGTTGCGACGACTTATGTTACATATAACGAAGATACGATGAAAAAGACCGGGCAGTTGGATGGTACGACCTTCGATGAGTTCAAGGCAAATAATTCTGACCGTGTCAAGGCAGAGGTAGATCAGGATTTCTACCAGCTTGTTGCAAATGCGACCGGAATTCCGGTTAATAATATATCTATTGTGGCTTATGAAGTACCGGTATTCCAGTATTCTACCGGCAGCGGACGTACCGTGGCCGATTATTTCCAGATTCTTCTGGCTGTACTGATCTTTGCGCTGCTTGGTTATGTAGTGTTCCGCAGTACGAGAAAAGAACAGATACAGGAATTGGAGCCGGAACTGTCGGTGGAGTCGTTGTTAGCGTCTACAAGAGAGAATGAGAATGATATGGAAGATATCTCTTACGCTGAAAAATCAGAGGCTCGTCTCCTGATAGAGAAGTTTGTAGATGAGAAGCCGGAGGCGGTAGCATCCTTGCTGCGCAACTGGTTAAATGAGGATTGGGATTAGGAGTGAGATTCCATGGCAAATGAAGAACTTACCGGCGTACAGAAGGCGGCAATCCTTCTGATCGCATTGGGACCGGAAAAATCCGCGACGATATTTAAGCATCTCAAGGAAGATGAGATCGAGGAGCTGACACTGGAGATTGCCAACACGAGAAGTGTGTCTCCACAGACCAAAGAAGCGGTATTAGAAGAATTTTATCAGGTGTGTCTGGCACAGCAGTATATTGCAGAGGGTGGTATTGGCTACGCAAAGGAGCTGCTTGACAAGGCGCTGGGCGAGGATCAGGCACAGGCAGTCATTACCAAGCTGACGGCATCCTTACAGGTACGTCCGTTTGAGTTTGTGCGCAAGACAGATCCTTCACAGGTGCTGAACTTTATCCAGGATGAGCATCCGCAGACGATCGCTATGATTCTGTCTTATCTGTCATCGAGTCAGGCTGCGATGATTCTCGGCGCACTGGCACCTGAGAAGCAGGCAGATGTAGCCAAGAGAATTGCGATGATGGATCGTACTTCACCGGATGTGATCAAAGAGGTGGAGAGTGTGCTCGAGCGGAAGCTAGCCTCACTGGCAAATCAGGATTACACGATTGTCGGTGGTGTAGATGCGATCGTCAATATTTTGAATACAGTAGACCGTGGTACAGAAAAACATATTATGGAGTCACTGGAGGTTGAGGAACCGGAACTGGCAGACGAGATCCGCAAGAAGATGTTTGTATTCGAGGATATCCTGCTGCTGGACGACCGTGCGATCCAGCGTGTGCTGCGTGATGTAGAGAATTCTGATCTGGAAATTGCATTGAAGGGTTCAAATGAAGAAGTAAAGAGTGTCGTACTCAAAAACCTGTCCAAGCGTCTGGCTGCTATGATCGAGGAGGATATCGAGTTCATGGGACCGGTGCGTATGAAGGATGTAGAAGAGGCACAGCAGAAGATCGTTGCGGTGATCCGTAAGCTGGAGGATTCTGCTGAGATCGTAATTTCCAGAGGTGGAGGTGACGAGGTCATTGTCTAATTTTTATTATGGAAATTATGTGGTTCGCGGAGAACAGGTGCGCCGCGTGATCAATGCAAATGACCGGATTGCCCAGAAAATGCAGGAGATCGAACGGGAACAGAAGCAGGCACGCAGGGAGGAATTGCTGCAGCTGCGTCAGGAAGCCATAGATAATGGCACAATAGATGAACATCCGGAATTCAAAGAGGGATTGTTTGCGCAGGAATTAGAACTGGAGCCGGAAGAACCAGAGATTGATTATGTCGCCCAGGCGAAGGAAGAAGCAGCACAGATTCTGCAGGACGCGCAGGCACAGGCAGCACAGATCCATGAGCAGGCAGTGAACGAAGCAGGGCAGCTGCGTGAGCAGGCGAGGCAGGATGGCTACAGAGATGGACACGAGACAGCCACGCAGGAAGCTATGCAGCAGAAACAGATACAGGATGATGCATATGCGTCTAAGGAGCAGGAATTGCAGAACCGCTATGAGGAGACTCTGGCGAATCTGGAGCCGCAGCTGTTAGATACGATACTGAAGGTGTTTGATGAAGTGTTTACCATGCAGTTTAGCGGAAAGCGTGAGATGCTGCTGCAGCTCGTCAGACATGCAATGCGTGGGATCAGGGAAACAAAGTATTATAAAATACGTGTCTGTGAGTCGGAAGTTGACTTCCTGCGGGAACACAAGCGTGAATTGCAGGAAAAGGTCGGGGATGATGTCACGATTGAGATAGTGATGGATCCGGGACTTACGGAGAGCCAGTGTGTGATTGATGCAGACTCAGGTGTCTATGACTGCAGTCTGGATGTAGAACTGGACAATCTGACACGCGATTTGAAGAGTTTAGCAATCGGATAATATTGGAGTACAAAGCAGATGGATATGGGCTATGATGTGGGCAGATATCTGCAGGTCACAGACCGTTTTTTTTATAATTGTTATGGAAAAGTGGCAAAGGTTGTCGGCTTAACGGTAGAATCAATCGGACCGGAAGCAAAGCTGGGGGATCTTTGCCGTATTGTTGTGGATAAAGAGTCAGGAAATTATGTGATGGCAGAGGTCGTCGGTTTTCACGACAACCGCCTGCTGCTCATGCCTTACGAGAGCATGGACGGAATCGGAGTTGGATGTGTCGTAGAGAATACGGGACATCCACTTACTGTTTCTGTAGGAAATGAACTGCTCGGACACACGTTGGATGGTCTTGGCAGACCGACGGATACAGATGAGGAGATTGTATTGCCGGCGCAGTACCCGGCGGATTGCCTGCCACCGGATCCGATGAAACGAAAGATCATTGACCAGGTACTGCCACTGGGCGTGAAGGCGGTCGACGGACTGCTCACGGTCGGCAGGGGACAGCGTATCGGTATTTTTGCCGGCTCGGGTGTGGGAAAAAGTACATTGATGGGTATGTTTGCCCGCAATACAAAAGCAGACATCAATGTGATCGCGCTGATCGGAGAGCGAGGCAGGGAGGTACGCGAGTTCATTGAGCGTGACCTCGGACCGGAAGGCATGGCGCGGTCTGTCGTAGTAGTAGCGACTTCTGATAAACCGGCGCTGATCCGTAAAAAGGCAGCGATGACTGCGACTGCGATTGCAGAATATTTTCGTGATCAGGGCAGAGACGTGCTGCTGATGATGGATTCACTGACTCGTTTTTCCATGGCGCAGCGTGAGATTGGACTGGCTTCCGGTGAACCTCCGGTGACGAGAGGGTATCCGCCCAGTGTATACGCGGAGCTGCCGAAGCTGCTGGAGCGGGCAGGAACCTCTGAGCGCGGATCGATCACGGGGCTGTACACGGTATTGGTAGATGGAGATGATTTCAACGAGCCGATCACGGATACGGCGCGTGGTATTCTCGATGGACATATTGTGCTGAACCGAAAGCTGGCACAGAAAAACCATTATCCGGCGATCGATGTACTGGCCAGTATCTCCCGTGTCATGAGCTCGATTGCATCAAAGGAGCAAAAGGAATATGCGGGTAAACTCAAGAATGTCATGGCAACCTATGCAGAGGCAGAAGATCTGATCAATATCGGAGCATATAAGAGTGGTTCAAACCCGGAGATTGATTATGCGATTGCAAAAAACAAGGCAGTAAATGAATTCCTGCTTCAGCGGACGGATGAAAAATTTGAATTTGACCAGGAAGTAGATCTGCTGAAACAGATATTTGCAGAGTAGGGAATATAGATTATGGCAAAATTTGTATACCGGATGCAGAGCATTCTGGATATCAAATATAAACTGGAGGAACAGGAGCGGACGGCTTACGGTATCGCCAGCCAGAAGCTGCAGGAGGAAAACGCGAAGCTGCAACAGCTCATGCTGCGGCGTATGCAGTATGAAAAACATGCTGCAGAACTGGCGGTCGGTACGATTGATGTCCGTGCAATTCAGGAAAATAAGCGAGCGATCGATGTGATGAAATCATTGATCCGTGATCAGATCCTGAAGGTGCATGCGGCAGAGAAAAGCGTGGAACTGGCCCGTAAACGGCTGCAGGCAGTCATGGTGGAACGAAAGTCACATGAAAAGCTGCGTGAGAAAGCATTCGAACAATTTAAACAGGAACTCGCGGTGGAAGAAGCAAAAGAGATTGATCAGCTTGTAAGTTTTACTTATCACGATCATACAGATGAAACGTAAAGGCGGTGTCAGATATGGCAGAAGAAACAGAAGTAAAAAAGACAAAGGCACAACTCATACAGGAGAAAGCAGCAAAAAAAGCTGAAAAAATAGCGGCAAAAGAGGAAAAACGAAAAGAAAAACTGCGGAAAAAAGGCATTGATCCCGATGATCCGGATTTTGATGATGACGGAGGTGTCGGAGGCAAACTCGCGGTAGCGCTCGCAACAGTGATCATCATTGCAATCTGGCTGGGCATACTGGTACTCGTCATCAAATGGGATGTCGGTGGTTTTGGATCGACTGTTATGTATCCGATCTTAAAAGATGTGCCGTATGTCAACAAGATCCTGCCGGATGTGGAGAAACCGATCGAACAGCAGCAGTATCCGTATACCACGCTTGATGAGGCAACCACGTATGTCAAGAAGCTGGAGCAGGAACTGTCAAAAGAAAAGCAGAAGGTCGATAAGAAAAATGAAAAAATCAAGGAACTGAAGGAACAGCTGAAAAAACTGTCTGCCTATGAACAAAAAGAGTCTGAGTTTGAAAAACTCAAACAAAAATTCGATGAGGAGGTTGTTTTTTCGGATAATGCACCCGATATAAGTAATTATCAGCAGTACTATGAATCCATTGATCCGACCAATGCACAGGTCATCTACAGACAGGTACTCGAACAGCAGAAACAGAGCGAGGAACTAGATGATTATGTGAAGACATATTCTTCAATGAAGGCAAAGAATGCGGCAGCCATTTTTGATACGATGGTAGGTGATAATTCACAGCTGGTGGCAGACATCTTGAATGCCATGGATGCTGAGTCGCGTGCAAATATTCTCGCAGCAATGAATGCCGACAATGCGGCAATCATCACGGAGATCTTAGAGCCATAGGCTTTTAAGATAAATCAATAGAATTATAAAAAAAGAGAAAGGAGAAAGATGACAATGACACAGATCGCTGGTTTGGGTATGGGTACAACGAATGTATCTAACACAAAGGCATCTGCGGGGAAACCATCCAAAGAAGTGTTTGAACAGTTCGCCAGTATTATGAATCAGAATGCGCAGGGCTATTTCAACTTAAAGACTGACAACAGTGCTTATACCGGCGTGCAGAAGAAGAATGCCAAAGCATCTGACCGTACCGATGTATCCGGACAGGACTATGCCGCATTCCGCAGCAGCACCCGTCAGATCAGTCAGGCGGATCGCAGCGATACCGCTAAAGCAGAGACTGCTCTGGCAGAAAAAGTCCGGTCACTCACAAAAGATGTGAAGAATGCCGTGCAGGAGACGATGGACGTCTCAGAAGAAGAACTGAAACAGGCGATGGAATTGCTGGGACTCAGTGATATAGACCTGCTTCAGCCGCAGAATCTGATGCAGCTTGTCGGACAGCTCACAGGCAGTGAGGATGTCAGTGCACTGCTCACAAACGACGGAGTCCAGCAGCTCATGCAGGATGTCACAGAGTTGTTTGCAGATTTTCAGCAGCAAAACGGGATGAGCAGCAACGATTTTTCGGATCTTCTGACACAGCTTTCCATGAACATCGACGAACTGGAGGAACAGATCAGGGCACAGCTTGGTATCGCAGATGATACACAGGTGGATGAGCAGCCGGATGTACTGACAGAACAGGTGATGCAGGATGAACTTCATCCGGAACAGAAAAGTGCACAGACAGGTGTATTTTCTTCTGCATTGCAGCAGACGGGGGAACAGACCGCACAGGTGCAGACGAATGGTCAGGCAAATGCATCCCAGGATGCGGATGTGACGGTTCAGCAGGTGACACCGCTGACGGAAGAGGCTGCCGCACAGACGACCGGTGGAGAGACCGGAAGTATGACAGATAGCAGCTCAGATACACAGACACAGACGGATCATAGTTTTGATGAGCAGATGGATCTGACGGATAAATCGCAGCATGTGATGTATCAGGATCAGACAGCGCCGAATACACAATCTGTGGTGCAGACAACAGAGATACCGCAGGCTGATACGATGATCCGCTATGAATCACTGATGAACCAGATGGAGGGACTTGCGCGTGCATTTGCGTCAGCGGAAGGTACCACACTTCAGATGCAGCTCAATCCGGAGAGCCTGGGCAGACTGGTACTCACAGTGACAGAAAAACATGGGAATGTAACCGCACAGATTACCGCGACAAATGAACAGGTCAAGGAAGCGCTGCAGGCACAGATGGCAGAACTGCATGCTACATTGCAGGCGCAGGGTATCAAAGTCGAAGCTGTAGAGGTGACAGTCGCAACCCACGAATTTGAGCAGAATCTTGATGGAAATGCATCTGCAAATGCACAGATGCAGGAACAGAATGATTCGCAGTCTGGCAACAGATCAAACGGTGACCGGAGAAATCTGGATCAAAGTACACTGGAAGGCATCGGTGGACAGCTGACAGAAGAAGAATCGCTGGCTGCACAGATGATGCGGGATAATGGCGGCAGCGTCGATTATACCGCGTAAAAGATGGTGAAAAACGAAAGCAGAACAATGGAAAGGAGCAGATTTTAAATGGCTTTATGGCAGAAAGTAGAGAATGGCAAGGTTGTAGATACATCAGCCAGCGCAACATCGTCTTCGAAAGAAAAGAAGACCAACAATCTGGATAAGGATGATTTCTTAAACCTGCTTGTTGCACAGATGAAATATCAGGATCCGTTAGAGCCGCAGTCCAATACAGAATATGTATCACAGCTTGCTACCTTCACACAGGTAGAAGCGACTGAGAATATGGCAAATACAGCCGAAAATGTGCAGGCCAACAACCTGATCGGAAAGACAGTCATTATGCGTCCGACCAATTCCGTGACCGGTGAGACGAGTGATGTCATGGGTGTGGTTGATTATGTGATGAAAGAGGGCAGCAATGTGTATCTGTCCGTCAATGGCGCACTGTACAATCTGGATGATCTGTATACCGTAGCGGATACCGAGTACATGAACGCAGTAGTCATCGCAGATGATTTCGAAAAGACAGTCAGCCAGATGCCGGATGCAGATCATGTATCTCTGGCAGATGAAGCTGTATTTAAACATGTCCGCGAGCAGTACGACAAGCTGACCGATTACCAGAAGGAGTATATCGGAAAATACTGCAAGAAATCTCTGGATAAGTTTACTGCAGCAGAGACAGCGCTCAAGGCATTGATCGCACTGCGTGACCAGATCAATAAAGGTGATGGCACGAATAAAGATGACAGTAATAAGAAGGATGACAACAAGACAAAGACGGGAACTGGAACGGAAGCCACGACCCCGAAGAAATAATGCGATACTTCCGGGATGGGAGTGAGAACATGAATCAGATCAATCAGACAGGTGCGATCCGAAACGGATTTCATTCGATCGAACAGGTCACAGACACATATCTGAAAAATGGTATCAGGGAATCAGGCAAAACAGCCGAGATATCCTTTGATGAGGTGTTGCGGGCAAAGCAGCAGGCATTTGATCCACTCAAGTTTTCCAAGCATGCAGCTAACCGCCTGAATGATCGTAACATCAGCCTATCCGCAGATCAGACGAAGCGTCTCGCGGATGGTGTATCAAAAGCCGGTGAAAAGGGAATCAATGAATCACTGGTGCTTGTGGATTCGCTGGCATTTATCGTGAACGTGCCAAATAAGACAGTTGTCACGGCGATGGATCAGTCGGACGCAGGCGAAAACATATTTACAAATATTGATGGCGCAGTGATCGCATAGTCGCTGGACCTTATAAGGGAGCGAACGTCTCTGACTGACAGATGAGACGAAGATCATTATATGAGCGCCAAAGAAATGGAGGTCATTTCATTATGATGAGATCACTTTACTCTGCTGTGTCTGGTCTTAAGACACATCAGACCAAGATGGATGTGATCGGTAACAACATTTCCAATGTCAATACCGTAGCATTCAAATCTTCCAGCGTTACATTCAGTTCTATTATGTACCAGACATTATCCAGCGCATCCGGAGCGAACGCTGAGATGGGAACCGGTGGTGTGAACGCAAAACAGATCGGACTCGGTGTAACGACGGGTTCTACTTCAATGAGTATCACTTCGGCAGGTGCGTCTGAGACGACCGGACTGCCGTTCGACCTTAGAATTACAGATAAGAGCACGAGCAGCTTCTTCGTAGTCAACAATGGATCGGAAAATGTATTTACCAAAGCAGGATCTTTCTATGTAGATGGCGCAGGTAATCTGTGTATGAAGTCTACTGGATACACGGTCATGGGCTGGGGCGTGGATCCTACGACACAGACCATTAAAAAGGATACCGTGTCAGCGCTGAAAGTCATGTCACCCGAAAATATGACATCTGAGCCGGAAGCGACGACCAAGGCACAGTGTACCGGTGTGATCGACAGCAAGAGTACACAGGTGACATCTTCAACCGGATCAGTCATGAACCTGTTGGTCTATGACAACCTCGGCTATCCGTATACCGCACGTTTTTCTGTACAGGCACAGGATGTAAAGGGCGGCAAATATGCGGTCAACCTGACAGACATTATCGATGCAAAGGGCAATTCGATCCTGTCATCCAAGGTAGCACTCGGTGATCTGTTCGGAGTCAGCGGCAGCACCGGTGGACAGGGCAGCAACACAGTGATTACTGACAATTATGCGTTTGCATCCGGAAAGAGCAAGACGGATATCAACCTTGCGATCCAGAAATCTGCAAAGTCAAAACTTGCTGCGGGTGCAACGACAAATCCGACGTATACCTATTATATAGATGCGAAGGATATCAATGCACAGCTTGGACTGACCGATAAGCTGGCGCTGCCGGATGGCTATCGTGTGAAGTTTACGTCAGAGAAGATTACATATAAAGATGCGCTTGCGGAGCTGCAGGCATTAAATGGTGCTACAGATGATAAATATTTGTTTGTAGAGGATTCATCAGGGAATGTTGTTGCACGCGGAAAAGCTACCGTGACAGCTGCGCCAACAACAAAAGTGACGGATGCTACTATTACTTCTGGTGTGAGTTGGGAGTTTACAGAGGGTAAGATTGATGCAACAGGTGCATTTGTCGCAGAAAAAGATGCGGCTGGTGCAGATAAAAAATGTTCTTATACGCTGACCAAGAAGCAGACTCTGGATGATTTCACCTCGCTTGGAACGGTTGTGACCAGTACCGATGGTGTGACCGGTTATAAATTCAATGTAGAGGATATCCGTGATGCATTGGGATTGGATAAGGTCAATTATCCGGATAATTCCGTGATTTATTACTGGCCGACCTATACTACCGGAGATATTACAGTGACAGATGCTGCCGGATCAAAGACATTTAAGAGCATGGTTGCACTGGAAAATGGGGACCCGGTGCCGAACCCCAGCAAGACCGTTGGACCGGAAGAATTGTTAAAAGATTATTCTTATACAACAATCGTAGGTTCAGATCTCGCAAAGGCGACTTCTGATACCGGAGCGATCTTTACCGAGGAGCCGCCGAGTGATGCAGAGATCCGCTACAATATGTTCAGCGGCAATTATAATATCGTGACTCCGGCGAAAGATGGATTTACCTTACAGTTCAATACCGTAGACGGTACGCTGACGAGTGTTGGCGGTGGCAATAATCTGTCACAGACCTTGAACTTATCCAAGCTGACAGCCGCAGGTTATGATGGATTCAAGGATGTGACGATTGATTTCTCATCCCTGTTAAATTATAACAACAGCGGATCTACCACAGCAGCGATGAGCGGCGGAGATGCAGATGCAGTCGGAAAAGGTAAAAAACTCGGTGCGATGACCGGTATGAGTGTTGACCAGAGCGGCAAAATCTATGCATCTTACGACAACGGTAACACGGTACTGCTCGGACAGATCTCTGTGGCACAGTTTGCCAATGCATCCGGACTCGAGGCAACCGGTGACAACTGCTACCGTTCAACGTTAAACTCCGGTGAGTTTGACGGTATCGGTGTAGAGATCGATGCAGACGGCAGTTCCATTACATCCGGTGAGCTGGAGATGTCCAACGTAGATCTGGCAGGAGAGTTTACATCCATGATCACGACACAGCGTGGTTTCCAGGCAAACTCACGTGTGATCACGACTTCGGATTCGATGCTCGAGGAGCTGATCAATCTGAAGAGATAGTAGATACAGCAGCCAGACACTTGCTGTCAGGCTGCGTAAGAATATGATTCAGGAGTGAGCAGGCTCTTTTGCGAAGCAAAACTTTCAATGAGCCTGCGAATTGTTACTGGAACGAGGTACGAGTGAACAGTAACGACTATCATAATTAACTGCATAATATGTTGGGGAATGGGTTTACATTCTTCCCCAACATATGGTATAATCGGTACGATTAGGGAAAATTCGACCATAATCGTGCCGATTTTTCTTTATATATGTTACGGAAGGATAGGTGAATAGATTTGGATATAGCGTCTTTGCTTGGTATGGTGATAGGATTTGCCATGGTTATTTTCGGTATTGTGACCGGTGATGGTGGCTTTTCGCTGTTGCCAAACTTTATCGATGTGCCGTCGATACTGATTACGATTGGTGGATCACTCGCAGGTGTTCTGGCATGTAATAAGCTGTCGTTTATTAGTACTGGATTCAAGGGACTGGCACTCAGTATGAAGGATCCTTCTTATGATCCGGCATCAATGATCACGAATATTATCAATCTTTCGAATGTTGCGAGAAAAGAAGGTCTGCTGGCGTTGGAAGAAGCTGCTTCTGACATTGAAGATGAATTTTTGAAAAAGGGTATCATGCTGATTGTTGACGGTACTGACCCGGAGCTGGTTCGTGGCATTTTGGAGACAGATCTGACCTGTACTGAGGACCGCCACAAGCAGGTATTTGCATTCTGGGAAAAATGGGCAGAGTTAGGCCCTGCATGGGGAATGATCGGAACATTGATCGGTCTGGTAAACATGCTGAAAAACCTGGAGGACGCTTCGACTATCGGACCGAACATGGCAGTCGCTTTGCTGACGACCCTGTATGGATCGCTGATCGCGAACTGGCTGTGTAACCCGACGGCGACCAAATTGAAATTGAACGATGCAAATGAGATGGTGATCAAACAGATCGTCGTAGAAGGCTTATTGTCAATTCAGGCAGGCGAGAACCCGCATGTCATTGAAGAAAAATTAAAGACATTTATTACACCGAAGGAGCGTGAGACACTCGGTGCAGCAGGTGGAGGTGAAGAGTAGTGGGCAAGCAGAAAAAACAGGAAGATGCGCCTTCTGGTGCTCCTGCGTGGATGTCCACGTTCTCTGATCTGATGAATCTGCTGCTGTGTTTTTTCGTGTTACTGTTTTCTATGTCTACGGTTGATGCGGAAAAGTTTGAGGTGATTATTGCCTCCTTCCAGTCACATTTCAGCGTGCTGCAGGGTGGTGGATCATCCATTGGTGATGGAGAGATGGTCGGTGCGGGCATCAATCAGCTGCCATACTATGATACGTTTTACAATCCGGATGCCAATAGTTCCGGAAAAGGCGAGTTTCAGGAGGATGGTCATCGCACGAATGCGGATAACAGCGTGATTGACCGAGCAGATCCGGAGGATGGCACGAGCCAGGGTGGAGATGATCCGGATGCGAGTGACAATCAGGATCAGAGCCAGGCACAGCTGACAGAAGAACAGCTGCAGGAACAGTACGAGCAGAAAGGGCTGGAGGAATCAGACCAGATTGCCGAGCAGGTCAAAGAAAATGCTGCAAAATACGGCATTCAGGATCAGGTGGAAGTGTCCTTCAATGCGCAGTATGTGATGATCACATTAAACGGAGCAGTATTATTCGATACTGGATCGGAAGTGATCAGGGAGGATGCACTGCCGCTCGTAGATAAAGTCGGCAGGATTGTCAATCATTACAAGGATAACATCATCGAGGTAGAGGGACATACCGATAATGTCCCGATCCATAATGGAAGATTTGAGGATAACAATGTCCTGTCCATGTACCGTGCATTGTCTGTTGCGGATCGTTTGCGCGAAGTGACGCAGCTTGACCCAGCGCATATTAAATCGTCCGGACGCGGCGACTACGTACCGATTGCGGACAATTCGACTGCAGAGGGACGTGCCCTGAACCGGCGTGTAGTTGTTAAGATCTATAATTCTTATAATCTGGATGGCTGATTGCAGATGACAGGCATACAGCCGGAAACCGGATGAACATAAAAATCTAAATGTAAATGTAAATGTGAAAGAAAGGGTGACTGTTGTCAGACACACAGTCTAAGGTGGTTGAGTCATGAAGAAAAATCTGATGTCGGTGCTGATTTTGGCACTGCTCGTTGTGAATCTTGTACTGACGGCGATTACAATGATCAGTATTGTACCGTCCGCAAAAAAGAGCAATGAACTGATCACGCAGATCTGTACAGCTTTGAATCTGGAACTTGCAAGTGGCAGAACTGCAAATCTGTCCAATGTTCCGATCGAGAATCTGCAGTCTTATACGCTGGGCGATACGATGACCATCAACCTCAGGGACAGCGAGGATGGCAGCGCACATTATGCGGTCCTGACAGTTGTACTCTCAATGGATAAGTCCAATGAAGATTATACGAAGATTGGCCAGGAAGGTATTGAGGCTGGATTGTATGATTCGAATATCAAGAGCATTATCAATGATGTAGTCAGAACATATACGTATGAAGAGATCCATAACCAGCCAGAGAAGGCACAGAAAGAGATTCTGGAGAAGCTGCAGGGATTTTTTGATTCGAATATGATCGTTGATGTCGGATTCCCGAGCATTACATGCGAGTAAATGCAGATGAATGCAGCTAAAAGGAAACTGTACATACAGTGTATTTTTGGTAATTATTCAGCACAGCCCGAAGCATTTACTGCTGAGGGCGTAAGAAAGTGATTCAGGAGTGCAAAATCCCATCGGCGAAGCCGATTCTCATGGATTTTGCATCGTAACTGTGAGGGTACTGAACAGTTACTATTTTTGTACTAAAGGTGGTGAGAATGAATGGGTGACGTACTGTCACAGGGCGAGATAGACTCGCTGCTGCAGCAGTTGAGCAGTGGTGAGATTGATGCAGAAGAGATCAAAGACAATCCAGATAAGCAAGTAAAAAACTATGATTTCGCACGTCCGTCCAAATTCTCCAAAGAGCATCTGCGAACACTGGAGATCATATTTGAACATTATGGCAGACTGTTATCGACAAATCTGCCGGTATATTTGAGAAAAAATATTCAGGTGGAGGTCATGAATTCGGAGGCGGTGACTTATTCGGAGTTTTCGAATGCGTTGTCAAACCCGGTTTTGCTCGGAGTTGTGGAATTTTCACCGCTCCGTGGTGATATTCTGATGGAACTGTCGTCCTCGCTTGGCTATGCGATCGTAGACCGTATGCTCGGAGGAGTCGGCGTACCGCTCGAAAAGACCAGGGATTTCTCTGAAATCGAGCTTTTAATCATCGAGCGGATCATGAATGTATGTGTGAATCTGCTGCGGGAGCCGTGGGCAAATGTGACGGAGATCCATCCGCGTCTGCAGCGGATCGAGACAAATTCGCAGTTTGCACAGATTATTTCACCGGGTGAGATGATCGCGATTGTCACGATCAATCTGAAGGTCGGTGATGTTGAGGGTCTGATGAATATCTGTCTCCCGTTCATTACATTAGAGCCTGTCATGGACAAGCTGAATACAAAATTCTGGTATTCGAACATGCAGGTCAGGGATGAGGAGACTTATCAGGATGTGATAGAGGATCTGATTGAACATGCGCCTGTATCTGTAAAGGCAGTATTAGGCAAGAGCCTGATCTCGGTATCTGATTTTGTGAATCTCCAGCTCGGAGATATCATCAAGGTCGATCGGGAAGTAGAAGATGAATTAGATATATATGTGGGTAATATGAAAAAGTTCACCGCATTGCCCGGCTCGTCCGGGGCTAATTACGCAGTGCGCGTGACATCAGTAATCAGAGAGGAAGAATAGGCAGATGGATGGAGTATTATCAGATGGAGCATTATCACAGGAAGAAATCAATGCACTGTTAAATAATCCCGATGGTTCATCGGGAGAAAATGCCGGTGCGACATCCCAGGGTGGCTCTGATTCGGAGCAGGCGCTGACGGCGGAAGAAAAAGATGCGATCGGTGAGGTTGCCAATATCAGTATGGGAACAGCGGCGACAACGCTGTTTTCACTTGTGAACCGCAAGGTAGAGATCTCTACGCCGGTTGTATCTATGGCGACGTGGGACGATGTGGTCAAGAACTATGAACGCCCGTGCGTATTTATCAGAATTGCATATACCGTTGGACTGGATGGAAGCAACATCCTTGTGTTGAAAGAGAACGATGTAAAGATCATCACGGATTTGATGATGGGTGGTGACGGAACCAATACATCAGAAGAACTGGGAGAACTGCATCTGAGCGCGATCAGTGAAGCAATGAACCAGATGATGGGAAGTGCTGCGACATCCCTGTCATCCATGCTCAGTAAGACTATCGATATCTCACCGCCGGTAGCGGATCTGGTCGATTTACAGGAGACTGTGGACGAAGGCGCGATCGATGAATTCTTAGAAGGAAGTTTTGTCAAGATTTCTTTCAGGATGGAGATCGGAGATCTCGTGGATAGCCAGATCATGCAGCTATATCCGGTTTCTTTTGCACGTGATATGTGTCGTGCGATTGCAAAAAACATGGAGAAGGATGCGGAGGAAGCACAGATTGGCATAGACCATACACAGCCGGCACCGGCAGCACAGCAGCCGCAGGCTGCTCCAAACATGGCAGCTGCCCAGCCGATGAATAACCAGCAGATGATGAATCCTCAGATGAATAACCAGCAGATGATGAACCAACAGATGATGAATCCTCAGATGATGAATCCGCAAATGATGAATCCACAGATGTATCAGCAGCCGGTCAATGTACAGCCGGCACAGTTTACACCATTCTCAGGAGAATTTGCGGCACAGTTTGCAAAAGAAAATATAGATCTGATTATGGATGTTCCGCTTGAAGTGACAGTAGAGCTGGGCAGAACGACAAAATCCATCTCAGAGATTCTGGAATTTGCGCCAGGTACAATTATTGAGTTGAACCGTATTGCCGGTGAACCGATAGATGTGCTTGTAAATGGTAAATTTGTAGCAAAGGGAGAGGTAGTAGTCATCGAGGAGAGCTTCGGTGTGCGTATTACCGAAATTGTAAAATAGGCGATGATTATAGCGACAACAGGCGGTTTTATGAATAGCGTGGTCGAACTGATCACAGTACTGGTCATTTTCCTTTTTGTGCTGGCGCTGACTTATTATGTGACGCGCTGGATCGCCGGCTATCAGAAGACAAAGACGGCGCAGGGAAATTTATCTGTGATTGAGGCAATCCGGATATCAAATAACCAGTATGTACATATCGTGCGCGCAGGAAAAGAGAAATATCTGGTTGTGGGTGTGGGTAAGGATCATATGACATTGCTTGCAACGCTTACACAGGAAGAATTACAGGAATTGCCTCGTGCTGAGGCAGGGGTTTCTGTTAAGCCCGGCAAGGGTTTTACGGAGATACTGGAGGAATTGAAAAAAAAGCATGAGAAGTAAAGCAAAAAAGATCTATTGTTTCATTTCATTTATAGTCGCTGTCTTTGTATTTTCTGCGGTTCTGATTCTGTCAGTGACCGGACGGACGGCATATGCGTCTACGACAGATCTGCCGAATGGTGCAGGATCATTGTCTTCTGCCCAGGATCAGGACATGTCTGATATTCGCAGCGATGATGTAAATGGACTTTCTATTATTTATAATAATGACAATGGAACGATGTCTGCGACTGTGCGGATTGTTTTGTTACTCACAATTCTTTCGCTGGCACCGTCGATTCTTATTATGATGACATCTTTTACCAGAATTATCGTTGTACTGCATTTTCTGCGTACAGCGCTGGGTACACAGACAACGCCACCGAATCAGGTACTTATCGGTCTGGCGCTGTTTTTGACGTTTATGATCATGTCACCGGTATTTACGCAGATCAATGAGAATGCGATCAAACCGCTCGATGCAGGCACAGTCACACAGGAAGAAGCGCTGACTGCCGCACTTGACCCGTTGCGTGATTTTATGTATCAGTATACAGAGCGGAAAGATGTGGATCTGTTTTGCGATATTGCCCATGTCACATATGAGACAACGGATGATATTCCTATGACAGTGCTGATTCCCAGCTTTATTGTGAGTGAGCTGCGCAGTGCGTTTATCATAGGATTCTTTATCTACATACCGTTTATTGTCATAGATATGGTTGTGTCATCGATACTGATGTCTATGGGTATGATGATGCTGCCGCCAACGACGATTTCAATGCCATTTAAGATTCTGCTGTTTATCCTGGCAGACGGATGGAATCTTGTGATTGGAAATCTTGTGAAAACATTTTATTAACCGGCAAAGATATGGAGGATGATGGCTATGTTATCGGAAGGAGTAGTTCTTGATGTCGCCCGACAGGCATTTACCACAATTATTGTTGCTTCGGCACCGGCACTGCTTGTATCGCTGGTTGTCGGTCTGGTGATCAGTATTTTCCAGACCGTGACATCGATTCAGGAGCAGACACTGACGTTTGTGCCCAAGATCATAGCGGTTTTTGTGACACTCATGCTGACCGGTGGCTGGATGTTAGAGAAGATGACAGAGTTTATGACACAGTTGTGGAATAATTTTAGCTTGTATATCGGATGATTAATTATACGTTTTCATTACTTACATTTGAATATTATCTGCTCGTACTGGTGCGCATCGCCAGCTTTGTTGCGGTGGCACCTTTTTTTGGACTTAGCAGTGTACCGACGCGTGTGAAAGCCGGATTTTCAGCAGTATTGGCGATCCTGATTGCACAGGCAGTGCCGGGGCAGGTCACATATGATGGCATGCTCGAATATGGCATTATCGTTGCAAAGGAGGCACTGACCGGGTTGTTTATCGGTATGGCAGCAAACTGCTGTACTTATATCATAGGATTTGCCGGTCAGTTGATGGATATGCAGATTGGTCTGTCCATGGCACAGGAGTACAATCCACTCACACGTACGCAGGAAAGTGTGACCGGTAATCTGTATTATTATTCGATTATGCTGTTATTATTGATCTCCGATCTGTATCACTATATCATAAAGGCGATTGCAGATACATATACATTGATTCCGGTCAATGCACAGCTTTTTCAATGGGAATATCTGGTCAATGGTATGGTGCGTTTTATCACAGACATGCTGGTGATCGGTTTTCGTATTACGCTTCCGGTGTTTGCCTGCTGTATGATTATGAACTGTATTTTAGGTATTATGGCAAAGGTAGCACCGCAGATGAATATGTTTTCAGTTGGAATTCAGCTCAAGATCTTTGCCGGTTTTGCAGTGTTGATAGTGACTGTATTTCTGTTGCCGCGTGCGGCGACGCTCATCGGTGATGAGATCAAGACAATGCTTCGTGTGATGGTAAAGGGGATGTATGGAGCTGGCTGATCATAATTTTATCATTCAATATGACCTGCAGTTTTTTGCAAAGGATGGACCGGGCGGTGAGAAAACAGAACCCGCGACCTCCAAGAAATTAAGTGATGCGCGAAGTGAAGGACAGGTATGCAAGAGCAGGGAACTGGATCAGGCGCTGGCATTAGTCGGATTATTCCTGACTTTAAAGGCGGCCGTCTCCTTTATGGGATCGACGTTCATGGAAGTGTTTTCGGATATCTATAATAAAATTCCGGATACAGAAGCTGCCACGGAACTGAGTACAGTCGCAGTCATGTCGTATATGCAGCATGCAGCGCTGTTGTCACTGAAGCTCGCAGGACCGTTTTTTGTGGTTGGATTTTTGATTGCATTTGTCAGCAATCTGGTGCAGGTGAAGTGGAAAGTCAGCACAAAGCCGTTACAGCCCAAACTGGACAAATTCAACCCGGTCAATGGTTTTAAACGGATGTTTTCGAAGGATTCACTGTTTGAACTGCTGAAGTCCATCGTTAAGATTGCCATGATTGCAATCATAGCATATACATCGATCCGTTCGCATCTGCAGGAGATCTTTCTGCTGTATCATATCACGCTGAATCAGGCAATCGCGCTGGTTGGTTCGATTGTGATAGATGTCGGACTGAAGATAGCGATTGTCTATTGTGTGGTAGGCGCAGTAGATTATCTGTATCAGAAACATAAATTTAACGAAGATATGAAGATGACAAAACAGGAAGTCAAAGACGAGATGAAAAACTCCGAAGGAGATCCGCAGATCAAGAGTAAGCAGCGTCAGCGGATGCAGGAGGCTTCCAGACGCCGTATGATGCAGGATGTGCCGCAGGCGGACGTTGTCATCACGAACCCGACACATTATGCGGTGGCGCTCAAATATGATGCGGGAACCGGCACGGCGCCGATTCTGGTCGCAAAGGGAGCGGATCTGATCGCCCAGCGGATCAAGGAGATTGCGCGGGAAAATAAGGTGGAGATCGTAGAGAATAAACCGCTTGCCCGTATGATCTATACGAATGTGGAGATCGGACGGGAGATCCCGCCCGAATTGTATCAGGCAGTAGCGGAGATACTCGCGGCTGTATACCGTGCGCACAACCGGGTGTGAGAGATAGCATGATTATTTATATAACATTGATAAATAACGACAAGAAAGGAGGAAATACGCATGATAAAACGTGGAGCAGATATTGGTGTAGCTCTATATCTGATGGCAGCAATTATCTTTTTTATTGTGCCGATTCCTTCTGCACTGCTTGATGTGCTGTTGATTTTTAATATATCCGTTGCACTGGTGATCCTGTTCAACTGCCTGTTTGTACAGGAAGTGCTGGATATGTCGTTCTTCCCGACATTGCTGCTGTTTACGACAATCTTTCGTATTTCACTGAATGTGTCATCTACTCGTTTGATCTTAAAGACCGGCGATCCGGGTAATGTCGTCACTACTTTCGGCAGCTTCGTAGGTGGCAACGACATGGTCATCGGTACGATCATATTCGTGATCTTACTGATTGTCCAGTTTGTAGTCATCAATAAAGGTTCGGAACGTGTATCCGAGGTAACAGCACGTTTTACTCTGGATGCGATGCCCGGTAAGCAGATGGCGATCGATGCCGACCTGAATACCGGAGCCATCACGGATGAAGAAGCAAAAAAACGCCGTGAAAAGATTCAGATGGAGAGCAGCTTCTTTGGTGCCATGGATGGTGCGACCAAGTATGTAAAGGGAGATGCCACTGCGGGTCTGATTATTACATTTGTCAACCTGATTGGTGGAACGGTCATGGGAATGACACGCGGGGGTCTCGTGTTTCAGGAGGCACTGATGCAATATGGTATCCTGACGATCGGTGATGGACTGAGTTCCCAGATTCCTTCACTGGCGATCTCTATGGCTACCGGTATCCTTGTTACCAAGGCTTCCAAAGAAGCGGATTTTGGACAGGTGCTGATCGGCCAGCTATTTGGTATCCCCAAGGTACTCATCATGGTAGGGGCGGTTGTGTGCTTTCTGGGTGTATTTACGCCTCTGAACCTGTTCCTTTGTGTCGGAATGGGAGCGATCTTCCTGATTGCCGGTATCAATATGAATAAGACGATCGAGGTGGAGCGTATCGAGGATGAGACCGGAGTGACTGAATCTGAGGCAGAGGAGATCCGGAAACCCGAAAATGTGGTATCGCTGTTGTCGGTAGATCCAATTGAGCTGGAGTTTGGATACGGTATTATTCCTTTGGCAGATGTCAATCAGGGTGGTGACCTGCTCGACCGTGTGGTTATGATCCGGAGACAGATTGCACTGGAGCTGGGTACGGTTGTGCCGATTATTCGTCTGCGTGATAATATCCAGTTGAATCCGAATCAGTATATTATCAAGATCAAGGGTATTCAGGTGACAGAGGGAGAGATCCTGTTTGACCATTATATGGCAATGAACCCCGGCTATGTGGAGGAGGAGATTACGGGTATTCCGACGTTTGAGCCTTCCTTCCATCTGCCTGCCATCTGGATCACTGAGAGCCAGCGTGAGCGTGCGGAGAGTCTGGGTTATACGGTTGTTGATCCACCGTCTATTATCGCTACGCATCTGACGGAGGTTATCCGCAGCCATATTGCAGAGCTGCTCACGAGACAGGATGTCCAGAATCTCATCGACAATGTCAAGGAGAACAATCCGGTGCTGATCGACGAGCTGGTTCCCAAGCTGCTTAGCACAGGTGAGATCCAGAAGGTATTGCAGAATCTGCTGGCTGAGGGTATCTCGATCCGTGATCTGCTCACGATCTTTGAGACGCTGGCAGATCATGCTGCGACGACCAGGGACACGGATGTATTGACGGAGTATGTACGTCAGAGTCTGAAGCGTGCGATCTCCAATAAATATTTCCCTGCAAATGAAAAGACGAGTGTCGTCACACTTGATCCCAAGATCGAACAGGAGATCATGGGTGCTGTGAAACAGACGGAGCAGGGGGCTTATCTGACGCTTGATCCGGCACGGACACGTGCGATCATTGATGCGACGGAGGCTGAAGTGTCGAAGCTGGAGAATCTGGGAAAGAGTGCGATTGTCGTGACATCCCCGATTGTCCGTATGTACTTCAAAAAATTGACGGAAGAATACTTGAAGGATCTGATCGTTGTATCATATAATGAGATTGAATCCAATGTTGAATTAGAATCTGTTGGGATGGTGACAGCATAATGACGATAAATAAATTTCAGGGAAAAACAGAAGAAGAGGCACTGGAAAAAGCGAAAAACGAAATGGGACAAGGGCTTGTCATCATGAACGTACGAGTCGTGAAACCGAAGGGACTGTTCAGCTTTTTAAAGACGCCTTACTACGAGGTGACTGCTGCTGTAGAAGATAAGGAGCAGGCGTCTATGGCAGATACCCAGAATAATAAGGAACATAGACGTATTGATCTGGCTGCGGATGAACAGATTGACCTGACTACAGCAAAAGAGGAGATCCCACGTCCTGCAGCGGGTCCGGTGTCTGCCGTCGCAGAGCCAATCTCAGAGGCAGCACGCGCGGTAGGGGATATTCTCAGTGCACATGCAGCCGGACAGGAACAACAGGTGGTACGTGCTGAAAAGAAAAGCAGCGAAACAGATACGGATCTGATAGAGGAGCGTCTGGAAAACCTGCAGCAGTTTCTGGAAAAGAAGCTGACGGATGATACTGCGGGACTGGAAAAAAATATGGAACATGAGGCCGGTACTTCAGAGGATGATGCCGAGCGTATGCAGATCTTTCGCATGGTTTATCAGACATTGTTGGAGAATGAGGTGGATGAGACTTATATCAACCAGATTCTGGATGATGTTATGAAGGCGGTGCGCCGTGGTTCCAGTATGGATTTTATTTTGTCGCAGGTCTATCAGAAGATGATACTCAAATTTGGCAATCCGAAGGTGATCCAGCCGGGAAATAAGAGTCCGCAGGTGATATTCTTCATCGGGCCGACCGGTGTCGGAAAGACAACAACGATCGCTAAGATCGCATCAAAATTTAAGGTAGAACAGGGAAAAGATGTGGCATTTCTGACAGCGGATACCTACCGTATTTCTGCAACGGAACAGCTACGAACCTATGCGAATATTTTAGAAGCACCCCTGACGGTGATCTATGAGCCGGAGGAATTGCCCGCAGCGGTGGAAAAACTCTCAGACCATGATATGATATTTGTAGATACCGCCGGATTTTCACATAAAAATGAAACACAGCGCGAGGATACGAAAAAGCTGTTGCACATGCTGGGTGAGTCTGCATCACAGTGTGTATATCTGGTATTGTCTGCAACGACAAAATACCGTGACCTAAAAGAAATCTGCGATATGTACCGCAGTATTACAGATTACTCAATGATCTTTACGAAACTCGATGAGACAGGCGCATACGGTAATCTGCTGAATATGAAACTGTATGCGGATACCGATATATCATATACGACGAATGGTCAGAATGTGCCGGATGACATAACGGTATTTCAGCCACAGGAGATCGTAAAGAAGCTGTTAGGAGGAGATTGATATGGACCAGGCGACAGGACTGCGGAATGTAGTGAAGATGCAGCATTCCGGTCAGACACCGCAGGCACGGGTGCTCACGATCACCAGTGGAAAAGGTGGTGTCGGAAAATCAAATATGGCAGTCAATCTGGCTGTACAGCTGAGTCGGCTTGGGAAGAAGGTCATCATATTCGATGCGGATATCGGACTCGCAAACGTAGAAGTAATGTTTGGGGCAATCCCCAAATACAATCTCAGTGATGTATTATATAAGGGAATGGCGATGCGCGATATCATTTCAAACGGACCGATGGATATCGGATTTATCTCCGGAGGATCTGGCATCGTCGAATTAAACAATCTGACGAGGGAACAGATCATGGGTATCGTCAGCAAACTGTCTGAGCTGGATTCGATGGCAGATGTCATACTGATAGATACCGGCGCAGGAATCTCCGACAGTGTCATGGAGTTCGTGATTGCCAGTCCGGAGGTGCTGCTGATCACGACACCGGATCCGAGTTCACTGACAGATTCCTATTCACTGATCAAGACATTATACCGGAACCGTCAGTTTAATTATGAGGATGTCATGATCAATGTGATCGCAAACAGGGTCAATTCGGCGGCAGACGGGCAGGCAGTATATGATAAGCTCAGCTCGGTTGTGTCAAAGTTTTTGAACTGGAATGTCAATTATCTGGGGCTGGTGCCTCAGGATCCGGTGATCGAAAAGGCGGTGAGACAACAGCAAGTGGTATCCATCTATGATCCAGAATCTGCTTCCTCACAGGCATTTGCGAAGATCGCAGAGAGCCTCGTCAGCGGAGAAAACAGATATTACGAGATGAAGGGTGGATTTTCACGCATGATATATAATTTCCTTAATCGTAAATAGCAGGTGAGAGGTGGATTTAATAGATGATACAGGATATATTGCAAATCGGAAACAAGATAGACATCTGTTCACTGGAAAAGGAAGACCGGAAAAAACATGATGGAAAAAAATTGCCGATTCTTGTGAGCCAGCTCGAGGAGATCGATGAAGATGGGGAGCTGGTGATACAGATGCCGATGTACAAGGGTAAACTCGTACTTTTATCGCTCGGTTCACGGTATGAACTGATGTTTTATACAAAGCGCGGCTTATACCGGGCTGTCTGTCAGGTCACTGACCGGTACAAGGAAGATAACTTTTTCATGGTAAAGGTCATGCTCCGTTCGAATCTGACCAAGTTCCAGCGGCGTGAGTATTTTCGGCTGGAGTGCATCATCGGAATGGATGCCTACGAATTGCAGCGGGAGGAAGCGATGATGCTGTCCGGGGCAAACCTGGAACAGCGCATCAGTGATCCGGAGATCGCACAGACACTGAGTAAGGCTGTGATCGTAGATATCAGCGGCGGTGGGATACGGTTCATCAGTGAGCAGAAGCATGAAGAGGGCGATTATCTGGCTGTCCATATGACGCTGAGCAATGAGAATATTGATAAGGATATATGGGTCGTTGTGTCGATTGTCTCCTGCAGGAAAGCTGCACAGAATATGGAACGGTATGAGACACGCGCAGAGTATATCCATATGGGTAACAAGCTGCGGGAGATAATTATCAAATATATCTTTGATGAGGATCGGAAGATCAGAAAAAAGGATGTAGGTGTCTAGTATATGAAAAAAAACATTTTGGTTGCAGATGATTCTGCACTCATGAGACGTGTAATCTGTGATATAATCAATTCAGATGAAAAATTCCAGGTGACTGACGTATGCAGAGACGGCTTAGAAGCTTATGAAAAACTGACAAAACAGTCGTATGATGCTGTACTTTTGGATGTGTACATGCCGCGTATGAGCGGATTGCAGCTATTGGAACGGCTGCGCGATGAGCATATCAAAGCGACAGTTGTCATGGTGAGTACACTTACGACAAAAGATGCGGCAGTTACGATGCAGGCGATGGAGCTGGGGGCGGTCGATTTTGTGACAAAGCCACAGAATATTATCGAAGCCAAAGGTAAAGATTTCCGGAATGCGTTGATTGACATGCTCGAGGCGGTACTTCATACGGAGATGATCCGCAAAAAGGTGGCTCCTGCGGTATCGGTTCGCGCAGCCGGTATGGTACATCAGCCGTTATCACGCAAGGGACAGCGGTTAGTTGCGCTTGCATGTTCCACCGGAGGACCGAAAGCACTTCACTCCGTGATACCGTTTCTTGACCCGAAGATGGATGCACCGATGATTGTGGTGCAGCATATGCCGCCGGGCTTTACCCAGTCGCTGGCAGAGCGGTTAAACACACTGAGCAAAGTGCAGGTCAAGGAAGCCGCAGAAGGAGATATACTCCAAAAAGGTATGGTGTATATTGCACCGGGTGGCATGCATATGGAGATTGTATATTCAGGTGGCATGCATAAGGTACATCTGAGCAGTGCACCTCCGATCGGAGGTCTCCGTCCGTGCGCAAATGTTACATATGAGTCGCTGATCAACAGCCAGTATGATGATATTGTATGTGTGGTGCTCACCGGAATGGGCGCAGATGGAACAGAGGGAATCAAAAAGCTGGATCAGAAAAAACCGCTCCATGTCATTGCACAGAATGCACAGACCTGTGTTGTGTACGGCATGCCACGCGCGATCGCCGAGGCCGGGCTTGTAGACGAAGTCGTTCCACTGGAATCAATTGCAAACACGATCATGAAGAATGTGGGGGTAAAATAAAATGGATGTAAGTCAGTATCTAGAGATCTTTATTGATGAGACCAACGAACATATTCAGAGCCTGAGTGATAATATCATGGCGCTGGAGCAGGAACCGGATAATAAAGATGTGGTAAATGAGATCTTCCGTGCAGCACACTCTTTAAAGGGTATGGCAGGTACAATGGGATTCAAGCGCATGCAGCATATGACGCATGATATGGAAAATGTATTCCAGGAAGTCCGAAACGACACGATCAAAGTAGACAGCGATATGATTGACCTGTTGTTCCAGTGTCTGGATGCCATTGAAGGATACCTTGAAAATATCAAAGAGACCTCAGATGAAGGTACAAACGATAATGAAGCAATCATTCAGAAGCTGAATGGATTCCTGCAGCATGCGGAGGCAGCCGCACAGCAGGGCGCAGAGGCAGCGCCCGCAGAGACAGAGAGCGCTCCGGCAAACGATACACCGGAGGCTGTCGATGCTAAGAAGTTTGCAGAAGCAGTGTTGAATGATTCGGATAAGAAAAAGATAAAGGAGGCACTGGATAATGGTCAGCATGTCTATGGCATGACCGTATATATCCAGAAAGACTGCCTGCTGAAGGCAGCCCGTGCGTTCCTGGTGTTCAAGGCTGTTGAGGAATTCGCAGAGATCATTGTGTACTCACCGAGTTCCCAGGATATTGAGGATGAAAAGTTCGAGAACGATTTCAGTATTTTCTTTACGACAGATGTCGAACTGGAAAAAGTTTTAAATGCAGCGAAGGCTGTCTCAGAGATCGAGAATGCAGTAGCTGATGAAGTGACAGCACAGCTGCTTAAGGAAGATGAACACGCAGAGCCGAAGGCTCAGACAACTGCGGTGGAAGAACAGAAAACCGAAGCCCCCGCACCAACTCCGGCGGCAAAAGCAGCATCCAAACCGAGTGCATCCCAGAAAAAGCAGAGTGGAAAGCCGGTGACGAGCCGTACCGTGCGTGTGGATATTGAGAAGCTGGATGCTTTGATGAATCAGGTCAGCGAGTTGATCATTGCCAAGAACTCACTTGTTTCACTCAGTTCCAATAACGCAGCCGGTATGCAGAATCAGTCGTATCAGGAACAGATTGAGTATCTTGAGCGTATCACGACAGGATTGCATGAGTCTGTCATGAAGGTACGAATGGTGCCGATCGAGAGTGTAGTGAATAAATTCCCCCGTATGATCCGTGACCTGTCCCGGACATTGAACAAGAAGATGGAACTGGTCATGACCGGTGAAGAGACTGAGTTGGATCGTACCGTTGTAGACCAGATTGGTGATCCGCTGCAGCATTTGCTGCGTAATTCCGCAGACCACGGACTTGAGAGCGCAGAACTGCGTAAGGAGCGTGGAAAGCCCGAAGTAGGAACGATCCGCCTGAAAGCATTCCAGGAAGGAAATAACGTTATCATCGAGGTCGGTGATGATGGTAACGGTATTGATATAGAGGCTGTAAAGGCAAAGGCGATTGAGCGTGGAATTGTGACACCCGAACAGGCGGAGAAGCTCTCAGATAAAGAGGTTATTGATTTCCTGTTTATGCCCAGCTTCTCCATGGCAAAGAAGATTACGGATATTTCCGGCCGAGGTGTTGGACTGGATGTCGTAAAATCAAATATTGAGGCACTTGGCGGAGATGTAGAGGTCAAGAGTGTATATGGCGAAGGATCTACATTCACGGTTCGGCTGCCGCTTACACTGGCAATCATTCAGGCACTGATGGTCATCATCGGTGGTGAGAAATATGCGATTGCGCTGGGATCGATTGTCAGCATCGAGGATATTCCGATCACAGAGATCAAGTATGTAGAGGCAAAGGAAGTCATCAATATGCGTGGTACGGTCATCCCGATTATCCGCTTGAATCAGTTGTTGGATATCGCACCTCCGGAAGAAGATCTTGAGAGCCTGACAATTGTTATTATTTCCAAAGGGGACAAGAAGGTTGGTCTCGTGGTTGATGATCTGATGGGTCAGCAGGAGATCGTTATCAAGTCACTCGGAAGCTATATCGATAATTCAACCAAGATCATCAGCGGGGCAACCATTCTCGGTGATGGAGAAGTTGCATTGATCCTTGATGTGAATACACTGATGTAAGGGGGACGTAAAAAGATGGCAGCATATGTGGAAACAAATGGTGATGTGACAGAAGAAAAGAAACAGTTCATAGCAGTAGCATTAAGCAGTGAAATCTATGGTATAGATATCGGATACGTTGATACAATTGTACGTATGCAGAAGATTACACGTGTGCCGAAGGCACAGAGTTATTTCAAGGGTGTTATTAATCTGCGTGGTGAGATTGTCCCGGTCATGAGTATCCGCCTGAAAATGGGATTCGAGGATGATGTATTTACGGACAGCAGCCGTATTATTATCTTAAAGATCGAGGATCAGGGCAAACTTGGAGTCATCGTAGATGAAGTAAGGGAAGTCGTGAATCTGGGCGCTGACGAGATTGACAAGCCCAGTCATGATGCCAAGGATAACAAGCATTCTTTCATCAATGGAATCGGAAAGAATGAAAATGATCTGATTTCGTTATTTGACATTAATGCAATGACGGAAGAAATTTGAAATAATTAAATGACAATAGATTGTCTGTGTACAGGCAATCTATTGTTTCTTAATTCTTAACTGAAAGGTAGTTTCTATGGGTAAATTTTCATTTGATAATGTAAATAGTATGTATATCGATGTGCTTCGTGAACTCGGAAATATTGGCGCAGGAAACGCAACGACGGCGATCGCCAGCATGTTGAATCTGACGATTGATATGAAAGTTCCAAATGTCGAATTAAAGGCGGTTGAGGATCTTGGAACAGCGATCTGTCCGGAGGAAGAGATTATTGTCGGTATCTTTTTAGAGGTTCAGAATGATATTTCCGGAAGTATGATGTTTTTGATGCGTTTGAAATCCGCACATTATCTGGTTGACCGGCTGATGGGCGGCATGGGCGGTGAAAAAGGAGAAAATGAATTCTCTGAGATGGAGCTGTCTGCGATGAAGGAGATCGGTAATATTATTGCAGGTTCCTACTTATCTGCATTGTCTACAATGACCAATCTGGTAATCACTCCGTCCGTCCCTTATATAGCGGTAGATATGGCAGCGTCAATTTTGAGTGTTCCCGCCATTCAGTTCGGACAGTTTGGTGATAACGCGTTACTGATAGAGACAGAGTTCGGTGATGATGTAATGATTGAAGGATATTTTATCTTATTACCGGATGAGGGTTCTTATGATAAGATCCTTCAATCACTTGGAATTTCATTCTAAAAGGGAAACGGAACGTACATATGGGAGTTGTAATCAAAGTGGGGATGGCAGATCTGAAGACTGCCAAAGCCCCGGATACATTAACCACGCTTGGTCTTGGCTCTTGCATAGGCATTGCTCTGTGGGATTCGACAACAAAAATAGGCGGCTTAGCGCACATTATGCTGCCGGATAGTACAAAGATCAGAAATAATTCAAATATAGCGAAATTTGCAGATACAGGTATTGTAGAACTCGTTCGTCAGATGGAAGCGCTCGGGGTGCCGCGCAGACGCATGGTGGCCAAGATTGCAGGTGGCGCTAAGATGTTCGAGGTGGCGGGAACAACGTCCGTCGGAAATATCGGAGAAAAAAATGCGATCGCATCAAAAAAAACACTGCAGGAGCTCGGTATTCCGATTCTGGCAGAAGATACCGGCCTGAATTACGGTAGAACGGTAGAATTGGATTGCTCGAATGGTGATTATATTATCAAGGCGGTCGGTAAATCAGTTAAGAAGATCTGACGGTATCTATACAATATTTATACAGTAAATGGATTTTTACGGAGGGAGGGCTTCTATGAATACAAAGCCGGTTCCTGCGATTGTGATGTTGATCACAGGATTTGTCGCATGTATCGTCGGTATCTGCCAGCATTACAGTTTTGGGAAATTTGTAAGGACAGAATTGCTGGTTCTGGTGATCTTTTATTTATTAGGCTGTATCGTCAAGCTGGTGCTTGATAAGGGATTTGAGGTCATGCAGGATCCTTTGTCAGAGTTTGAAAATATGGATATGGATGATGACCTGATTGATGAGATGGCGATGTCTGATGATGATTATATGGATGATTATACAGATCAGTAATGGTTGATGCATGGCAATAGGCAGTGAAATAGGACGGTTGCAGATGAAAGCATTATCAAAGGAACAGCTCTGGGAGCGTTATTGCAAAACAAAGACGCCGGAACTGCGCGAACAGATTATAATTGAATATGCGCCGCTTGTAAAGCTGGTGGCAGGTCGCCTGAATATGTATCTGGGATACAATGTTGAGTATGAGGATCTGGTCAGCTATGGAGTATTCGGTTTGATCGATGCGATTGATAAGTTTGATACGACCAAGGATGTAAAGTTTGAAACGTATGCATCGCTGCGTATCCGGGGATCGATTCTGGATCAGATCAGGAAGATGGACTGGATTCCACGCACGGTTCGTCAGAAACAGAAAAAAATTGATGAAGCGATCCGTGTGATAGAGACACGCACCGGCAAAAATGCCAGTGATGAGGAGATTGCATCCGAACTGGGACTCAGCGAGGATGAACTGCTGGGATGGCAGTCGCAGTTGAAGATCACGAATGTCGTATCTTTAAATGAATATGTTGAGCAGGGCACTGAGCCTGTGATGGAGACACGTGGCAATTCTCATTTTATTCAGCCGGAAGAATTAATCGAACAAAATGAGTTAAAGGAAATGCTGTCAAAGGCAATGGAGCAGTTGACGGAAAAGGAATCAAAGGTCATTCTGCTATATTATTATGAAGATATGACGCTCAAGGAGATCAGCAGGATACTAGAGGTCTCTGAGTCCCGCGTATCACAGCTGCATACAAAGGCATTATCAAAGATGCAGAAAACAATGGGCAGTTATATGGGTATTTTAACGAAGGTGTAGAGGTGGAAAATTATGTCTGTTCGTCCGGTTGATTTTAATGGAATGATGCAGAATCAGCAAAATGTCTCAAATGTAAAACAGCAGGAGGATCAAAGACCTCTGCTGCATCAGCAGCAGGCATTCACGAGTGTGACAAAGCACGAGGAGGCGGCTGCCAGACAGGTCACAACTAAAGATGACCTGAATGGGGAAGAATATCGGTTTGATGCCAGGGATGGCAGCAAAAATGGGTATTACAATCAGAGCAATAAGAAAAAGAACAAGCAGAAAGAAAAAATGGATGATGGTCATGTCCGCATAAAGGGAATGTCCGGTGGATTTGACATCACCGTCTGATTGAAGGGTGATAAACTATGACAGTAGTGGAAGCAGTATTGCTGTTGATCGGTGTTGTATTTTTTATCGGAAGTTTTTTTATCACGGAGAAGCTCTCACCGGCTGATGTAAACAAAGTTGCAGAACTCAGTGAGGGAGAATTACGTGTGCTCGTGGATCGTGAACTTGATACAGCACGTGCGAAGGTGTCTGATGTGGTCGATGAAGCGATGGATCTGACGATCGATAAGGTACAGCGCACGATGGAGCGTGATACGAATGAGAAGATCATGGCGATCAGTGAGTATTCCGATGCTACCATGGAGCAGCTAAAAAAGATAAACCATGAGGTGACATTCCTCTATAGCATGTTGGGCGATAAGCATGCCCAGTTGAATGAGGCCATGGAACAGATGGATGAACTGATCCGAACCTATCAGTCACTGCGTGCGATGCCTATGCCGGATGTACAGGCCGTACCTGCGGCAAGTGAACCGGTTGAGCCGGTGGTACAGTCGGTTCAGACGCAGACGGAAGCAGTTCCACAGGATGAGGAACTGCCTCAGGAGGTGGAAATGCCGGAGGAAGAACCGAAGCCTGTCAGTGTCAGGGAGCAGATCCTGGAGCGGTATCATGCAGGTGAAGACCTGACAGATATTGCGAGAAATCTCGGTCTCGGCTTTGGAGAGGTGAAACTGATCGTAGAGCTATACAGAGGGGAAGAGGAATCGTGAAATTAAAGTATTATCTGCGGGGAATGGGTGTTGGCGTTATTGTGACGACCGTGATACTCATGATCATTTTTTCATTTCATAAGCAGGAGCCACTGTCGGATGACCAGATCCGTGAACGGGCGGCTGCGCTGGGCATGGTGATGGCTGACGAAGTAAGTGACAGTGGAAAGCTGTCCGATACATTGCCGGATGACACACCGGACACAGCTTCGGATCAGACGTCATCAATAGCGGAAACGCAAGATGATAAAGAAGATAATAAAAAAGATGATAAAAAAGATACATCGGATAACAAGAGTGAGACAAAAGACAATGATGTAGAGACTGTCGAACAGATTGAATTATCGATCGTAGGCGGGGAGTATTCGGATGATGTATGCAAAAAACTCAAGAGAGCCGGAGTGATCGATGATGCAGATGATTTTAACAAGTATTTATCGGAGGGTGGATATGACAGCCTGATCCAGCCGGGTACTTACATCATACCGAAAGATGCCGATTACGATACAATCATTCGTCTGATTACGGAGAGAAACGACGATCAGACAAAGGATACTGGAAAAAAAGATAAAAAGAGATAATATTTTGAAAAAAAGCGCTTGCATTCCGCCGGCGCTTATGTTATGTTTATAAGGCTTATGATTAACAAACACACGAAAGGATCATTATTCTGGTGCCGCAAGGTGGAATGATGGAGAGAGATTCGTGGAAGAACAAACCAATGGAGGTAAAAAAATGAGCGTAATTACAATGAAACAGTTACTGGAGGCAGGTGTTCATTTTGGACATCAGACAAGAAGATGGAACCCTAAAATGGCTCCCTACATCTACACAGAGAGAAATGGTATCTACATCATCGACTTACAGAAATCTGTAGGCATGGTTGACGATGCTTACAATGCAGTAGCAGATATCGCTGCAAATGGTGGTACAATCCTCTTTGTAGGTACAAAGAAGCAGGCGCAGGATGCAATCAAGACTGAGGCAGAGCGTTGCGGAATGTACTATGTAAATGAGAGATGGTTAGGCGGTATGCTGACCAACTTCAAGACCATCCAGAGCCGTATCAAGAGATTAAAGGATATCGAGCGCATGGAAGAGGACGGAACATTTGATGTTCTTCCTAAGAAAGAAGTGATTGCGCTGAAGAAAGAGTTAGAGAAGCTTCAGAAGAACCTTGGCGGTATCAAGGAAATGAAGAAGATTCCGGATGCAATCTTTATCGTAGATCCCAAGAAGGAGCGTATCTGTGTACAGGAGGCTCATACATTAGGTATTCCCCTGATCGGTATCGCTGATACCAACTGTGATCCTGAGGAACTGGATTATGTGATTCCTGGTAATGATGATGCGATCCGTGCCGTAAAGCTGATCGTTTCTAAGATGGCAGATGCTGTCGTAGAGGCTAATCAGGGAGCATCTGAGGATGCAGTATACGAAGGCGAAGATGTTGCTGAGGAAGCAGCAGAGGCATAATTATCACGACAGATTTGGAGGAAAGATCAATGGCTATTACAGCAGCAATGGTAAAAGAACTGCGTGAAATGACCGGCGCAGGTATGATGGATTGCAAGAAGGCATTAAATGAGACAAACGGAAATATGGATGAGGCTGTTGAGTTCTTGAGAAAGAACGGACAGGCTAAGGCTGAGAAGAAAGCCAGCCGTATCGCAGCAGAAGGTCTGTGTACTGTAGTTACAGACGGAGATCAGACAGCAGCAGTTGTTGAGGTAAACTCAGAGACAGACTTCGTTGCAAAGAATGAGACATTCCAGGCATTCGTAGCAGCAGTTGCAAAGCAGGCAGTTGCTTCCGATGCAGCAGACATGGATGCATTCATGGCTGAGAAGTGGAATGAGGATGAGTCTAAGACTGTAGCTGATGCCCTGGTAGAGAAGGTTGCAGTCATCGGCGAGAATTTAAAGATCCGCCGTTTTGAGAGAGTTTCAGAGCCGAACGGCTGCGTTGTAACATATGTACACGGTGGCGGCAGAATCGGTGTTATCGTAGATGCTGAGACATCTGTAGTTAACGATGAAGTAAAAGAAGGCATGAAGAACATCGCAATGCAGATCGCTGCATTAGCTCCCAAGTATGTATCACGTGATGAAGTAAGCGCTGATTACATCGCACATGAGAAGGAGATCTTAAAGGCTCAGATCATGAACGATCCCAAGGAGTCACAGAAGCCTGAGAAGGTGATCAATGGCATGATCGAAGGACGTATCAGCAAAGAGTTAAAGGAGATCTGTCTGGTAGATCAGGTATACGTTAAGGCTGAGGATGGAAAGCAGACGGTAGGGAAGTATATCGATGAGCTGTCAAAGGCTGTAGGTGCTCCTGTAAAGATTAAAAAGTTTGTTCGTTTCGAGACCGGTGAGGGACTTGAGAAGAAGAATGAGGACTTTGCTGCAGAAGTAGCTGCACAGATGAACGCGTAATTATATATGATAAGAGAAGACCGGATTCTTCCTATAGCAGGATGAAATCCGGTCTTTTTTGTCAGACAATAAAGAAAATTTTCTTGTAAATTCTAACACAATATTTTAAAAAAGTATGGTAGAATGTAAGTATTCAATTAGGAGTATGTACATTTATGAGTAATTCAAACACAAAAGCAAATGCACCGCAGGGGTTGAAGGAGCAACGTGAACGAAAAGCACGGATCAAACGTATGAAAACCGGGATTGTGCTGTTTCTTGTGATCTGGCTGGTTGTATGTATGGCACTTGATGTAGTATTGATGGTGCGTGTATCTTCACTGCAGAGCCAGATTGATATTCTGGCTGAAAAAGTCATTGAGACGATGACAGCACCGGCAGATCAGACCACAGACACGAGTCAGGCGGATGATGCACAGACGGATACGGATGAGCAGACACCTGAGCAGAATCAGACGGCAGCGAATACGGATGTGCGCGCATGTCTGGACTATGAGGACAATCTGCGTACAGCGGATGAGCCGATGAACGTCTACCTGACCTTTGATGATGGTCCGAGTGAGAATACACCGGAGATTCTCGCGATATTAAAGAAGCATAACGTAAAAGCTACGTTTTTTGTTACCGGTAAGGAAGGCGAGGAAGCAGATGAATGGTATCGGGAGATTGTGGCTGATGGCCATACGCTCGGTATGCATTCTTATTCCCATAAATACAGTGTATTGTATGATTCTCTCGATTCGTTTCAGGATGATTTTACAAAGCTGTCACAGAAACTGGAAGATGTTACCGGGGAAAAATGCTGGGTCTACCGTTTCCCGGGCGGCAGTTCCAATCAGGTCAGCAATACGGATATGAATGAGTTCATCGATTATCTCGGTGAGCAGGGGATGACTTATTATGACTGGAATGTTGTATGTGGGGATGCAACTTCTCAGATATATACGGCAGATGAGCTGGTGCAGAATGTGATGGCAGATGTTGTGAAATATAAGAATTCTGTTGTCCTCATGCATGATGCTGCCGAAAAGGATTCTACAGTCGAAGCGCTGGAGATCATTTTAGAAAAGCTCGAAGAAATGGATGCACAGGTATTACCGATTACAAAGGAGTCACCTGTGATTCACCATCATTTAAATTAAAATAAAACGGAGGAGAAAAATGGGATTTTTTAAAGATTTCAAGGATGATTTTTCTCAGGCGCTCAATGAACTTCTGCCCGGCGAAGATTATACGGAAGCGGATGATATACAGATCAATACGCTGGATAATGAACTGGATGTAGAACAGGAATTGTCAAAGCTGGATGGTCTGCTGGAGCAGGTGGAGAAAAAGAATACACAGCCGGTAGATGGGGCACAATCGCAGCCGCAGACCGGGGAACCGGAACTCATGCCGCTTGACGAATTTGAGTCAGAAGTTCAGCCTGAACCGGAGCTTGAGCCTGAAACTAAGACTGAAACTGAGACAGAACCGGCAGCTGCAGCAGAACCTGAGGTTCAGCCTGAACCTGAAGCAGAGGCTGAAGATAAAAAATCTGAAGATAAAGAATTTGAAGAAGTAGCTGATGATAAAGTATCTGAGGATCAAGTGCCCGGGGCTGAAAATATTCAGGATGAAAATATTCAGGATCAAGAAATTCAGGATCAAGAGATTCAGCCTGAACCTGAAGCGGAGGCTGGGACAGAACCGGAAGAAGCTACAGAACAGGTGGCAGCGCAGATGGATCAGGAAGTGCCTGTTACCGAGCCTGAACCGGAATCCGAACCTGTGATGAAAGAGATGGAACCGGCAGCATCTAAGCCACAGACATCGGAAAAATCAAATGCTGAAGTACAGTTGGAACTGATGAAGCATGAGATGCTGAAAAGAGATTTGTTACATAAGAAAATGATGAAGGAGGAACTTAAAATGGATACAATGACAAGCGAGCATACAAATGAGCAGGCAGTGAATGAGGTGGCTGCAGCAGTTACGACACCTGAGGCACCGGCAGTTGCAAATGGTGAGATCTCAGATGAGGTATCTGTCATTACCGCTGGAACCAGGATCAAGGGTAATATGGAGACAACCGGTTCTTTTGAGATTGAAGGTACGATCGAGGGTGATATCAAGTCAAACGGAAAACTTACAGTCATCGGAACAGTCATTGGAAACAGTGCTTCTTCAGAGTTCTTTGCTGATGCTGCCCATGTGGAAGGTGAAGTAGTCAGCTCTGGTACCGTTAAGGTAGGACTGGGTTCTGTGATTATCGGTAACATTACAGCGACTTCCGCAGTCATTGCAGGTGCGGTGAAGGGTGATATTGATGTACAGGGACCTGTTGTAGTAGATACTTCTGCAGTGATTATGGGTAATATTAAGTCACGTTCTGTTCAGATCAACAATGGAGCAGTGATTGAGGGATTCTGTTCTCAGTGCTACTCAGATGTCGATGTGGAGAGCCTGTTTTCTAAAAAGAACTAATCAATGGGATAACGTAACTGTGAGGGTACTGAATAGTTACGGAACAACTAAGAAAAACGGTCAGGGGGACAGATTGGATGAAACGAATCCTACTTAAACTGAGTGGAGAGGCAATCTCCGGAAGCAAAGGCTTTGGTTTTGATGAGGCGACAGTAGTCGGAGTCGCGAAGCAGGTAAAACAGATCGTGGATGCCGGTGTAGAAGTCGGTATCGTAATCGGTGGGGGCAATTTCTGGCGCGGACGTACCAGCAATACAATTGACCGCACAAAGGCAGATCAGATTGGAATGTTAGCGACAGTCATGAATTGTATTTACGTCTCTGAGATCTTCCGTTCAGAGGGTATGATGACAAATGTGCTGACACCGTTTGAGTGTGGCAGCTTCACCAAGCTTTTCTCAAAGGATCGTGCCAATAAATATTTTGCAAAGGGCATGGTTGTGTTCTTCGCAGGCGGAACAGGTCATCCGTATTTTTCTACAGATACCGGTACAACACTGCGTGCCATTGAGATCGAAGCAGATGGCATCTATCTCGCAAAGGCAATCGATGGTGTCTACGACAGCGATCCGAAGACGAATCCGGATGCGAAGAAATATGCTACGATTTCCATAGAGGAAGTCATCGAGAAAAAACTGACAGTGGTAGATATGACGGCATCCGTGATGTGCATGGAAAATCATATGCCGATGTATGTATTTGCGCTGAATGAGGAAAATAGTATTGTAAATGCGGTAAACGGCAAATTTAACGGAACCGTTGTGACTGTCTGAAAATCAAGAGGAGGATATGTTCTATGGATGAGAGATTACAGGTATATGAAGATAAAATGAGCAAGACTATGCATAATCTGGGTGAGGAGTACGGTGGTATCCGTGCCGGCCGTGCGAATCCGCATGTACTGGATAAGCTGCGCGTGGATTATTACGGTACACCGACCCCGATTCAGCAGGTAGCGAATGTCAATGTGCCGGAGCCGCGTATGATTCAGATCCAGCCGTGGGAGGCTTCCATGGTCAAGGAGATCGAGAAAGCGATTCTGACATCGGATCTGGGCATTAATCCGACAAATGATGGTAAGGTCATCCGTCTCGTGTTCCCGGAACTGACCGAGGAGAGACGTAAGGAACTGGCAAAGGATGTCAAAAAGAAGGGTGAGAATGCAAAGGTTGCGATCCGGAACATTCGTCGTGATGGCAATGACGCATTTAAGAAACTCGCAAAGAGTGAGGATATCTCTGAAGATGAAATCAAGGATCTTGAGGATGCATTACAGAAGCTCACAGATAAGTATATTGCAAATGTAGACAAAGCTGTTGAGGAAAAGACAAAAGAGATTCTTACCGTATAATCAAACGGAACAGAAAATGGGGCTTGCATTTGCAATGCCTCATTTTTCACATCATTTGGAGAAATAGCAAGGAGGACAAAAATGAGTGTTCCGCAGCATATAGCCATCATCATGGATGGCAACGGAAGATGGGCGAAAAAAAGGGGACTGCCGCGAAATGCGGGTCATACAGCCGGTGCGAAGAACGTGGAGAACATCTGTCTGGCAGCAAAAAAACTGGGCGTGAAATATCTGACCCTGTATGCATTCTCTACAGAGAACTGGTCAAGACCTGAAGCCGAGGTAAAGGCATTGATGAAGCTGCTGGCTGGCTACCTCAATAAATGTGTGCAGACAGCACATGAAAATAAAATGCATATCCGTGTCATTGGCGATATCAGCCGCCTATCGGAAAAGTTCCAAAAACAGATCATTGAAGCAGAACGGGTATCATCTGTATATGACGGTCTGAATCTGACGATTGCGATTAATTATGGCAGCCGGGATGAGATGCTGCGCGCTATGCGGAGTGTCTGTGCAGATGTAAAGGAGGAAAAACTTGCTCCCGAGGAACTGACGGAGGAACTGTTTGGCAGTTATCTGGATACAAGAGAACTGCCGGATCCGGATCTGTTGATTCGTACCAGTGGGGAACAGCGTTTATCAAATTATCTGCTCTGGCAGCTGGCATACAGCGAGTTTTATTTTACGGGTGTGCCGTGGCCGGATTTTGATGAAAAAGAATTGAGAAAAGCGATCGATGCCTACGAAAACAGGGATCGTCGTTATGGGGGCATCAAGGAGGAATAATCTATGTTTCGTACCAGACTGATCAGCGGAATTGTACTTGTGATTCTGGCACTTGTATTTATTATCAGTGGAGGATATGTTTTATGGGCGGTCTCGCTGGCATTGTCACTCATCGGCCTGATGGAATTATACCGTGTCTTTCAGATTCATAAGACGATGTTAGGCTGGCTTGGTTATGTGCTGGTTATTTTCTATTATCTGTTATTGACAGCTGCCACGGAATCAGCGCTGCCGATCAACTGGATGATGTATCTGATGATCGTCATGATGGCATGTCTGTGTCTGATGGTGTGTACCTATCCGAAATATAACAGCAATCAAGTGATGCAGGTGATATTTGGTATCCTGTATGTCGGCATTATGTTTTCGTTCCTGTATCAGACGCGGATGCTGCCGAATGGAACCTATACGGTATGGCTGATCTTTTTATCCTCCTGGGGATGTGATACATGTGCCTACTGCGTGGGAAAGCTGTTTGGCAAGCATAAGATGTCACCGGTTCTCTCCCCGAAGAAATCAATCGAAGGGGCGGTCGGTGGTGTGGCCGGTACGATGCTGTTGACACACATTTACGCGTATATTTTTGCAAAACAGATGGATATTACATATGCACAGGTATGGGTGCTGACGCTGATCAGTGCAGCAGGTGCGCTGATCTCCATGGTCGGCGATCTCACTGCCTCGGCAATCAAAAGATATTATGACGTCAAAGATTACGGAAAGCTGATTCCAGGCCACGGAGGTGTACTTGATCGGTTCGATTCTGTGATATTTACGGCTCCGGTCATCTATTTCCTGGCTTATTACTTCATGCAATGATACTGAATGAAAGAGGAATACGACAATGAAAAAGATAGCTATTCTCGGTTCTACCGGTTCTATCGGAACACAGACTCTGGAGGTCGTCCGCGCACAGGGAGATCTGCAGGTGACAGCGATGGCGGCAGGACATAATATTGATCTGTTTGAACAGCAGATCCGCGAATTTCTGCCTAGAAATGTGGCAGTATGGGAGGAAAAGGATGCGTATGATCTGCGCACGAGGGTCGCAGATCTGGGTGTAAAAGTGCATTTTGGCATGGAAGGACTGATCGAGATCGCAGCAGATCCGGACAGCGAGATACTTGTAACAGCGATTGTCGGCATGCTGGGTCTGCGCCCTACGATTGCGGCGATCCAGTCCGGCAAAAATATTGCGCTGGCGAACAAGGAGACACTCGTTACCGCAGGACATCTCATTATGCCGATGGCAAAAGAATATGATGTGCAGATCCTGCCGGTAGACAGTGAACATTCCGCCATTTTCCAGTCATTAAACGGAGAACGTGTCAATAAAATAGAAAAGATCCTGCTGACTGCATCCGGTGGGCCTTTCCGTGGAAAAACGCGTGCAGAACTGGAAAAGGTGACATTGGAAGATGCCCTCAGACATCCGAATTGGTCGATGGGCAAAAAGATTACGGTCGATTCCTCCACACTGGTAAATAAGGGATTGGAAGTGATGGAGGCAAAGTGGCTCTTTGGTGTAGAACCGGAGCAGATTCAGGTTGTTGTACAGCCACAGAGTGTGATTCATTCGATGGTGCAGTATGAGGATGGCAGTATTATTGCACAGCTTGGCACACCGGATATGCGTCTGCCGATCCAGTATGCGCTCTATTACCCGAGACGCAGACCACTGGATGGCAGGCGGCTGGATTTTGCAGCACTTGGATCGATCACCTTCGAGGAACCGGACACGCAGACATTTCGTGGATTGCCATTGGCATATCAGGCAATGAAAAAGGGTGGCAACATGCCGACCATATTTAATGCCGCAAACGAGGCTGCAGTTGCTTTGTTTTTACAAGAGAAGATCTCATATCTGCAGATTACGGAGATCATAGAGGAATGTATGCAGCACAGCACATATATCGAGTCACCGGGCGTGGAGCAGATTCTGGCGACAGAGGCCGAGGTGCGGGAAAGAATAGAGAGCAGGTGATAAGTTGAATATTATTATTGCGATTATATTATTTAGTTTGATTATATTGTTTCATGAGCTTGGACATTTCCTGCTCGCGAAGATCAATGGTGTACAGGTAAATGAGTTCTGTCTGGGACTCGGGCCGACGATTATCGGCTTTCACAAGGGGGAGACATTTTACTCACTGAAGCTGCTGCCCTTTGGCGGAGCCTGTATGATGGAAGGCGAAGATGAGGAGAGTGATTCGGGCAGGGCATTTGGAAAAAAGAGTGTCTGGCAGAGATTCTCCATCGTGTTTGCCGGCCCGTTATTTAACTTTGTTCTGGCATGGATACTGTCGCTCATTATTCTGGGTGTCGCAGGTATTGATGATCCTACGATCCTGCAGACGATACCGGACTCACCGGCGGCTGAGGCAGGGATTGTCGGCGGCGATACGATCATAAAGCTGGATCGCAAACCGATTCATTTTTACCGCGAGATCAGTGTGTATACTTATTTTCACAGCGGGGAGACCATCAATGTGACATGGGAACATGATGGAGAGCGTCATACGGCTGCGGTCACTCCGACATATGACGAGGAGAGCGGTCGTTATCTGTTCGGTTTTCAGGGCAGTGTCGGCAGAGTAAAGAGTGGACCGCTCCGTGTGATCCGTTATAGTTTTTATGAGGTAAAATACTGGATTTCGACGACGCTGCAGAGTCTCGGCAAACTGGTGACCGGACAACTGCATATGAATGACCTGTCAGGTCCGGTGGGTATCGTAAAGACGATCGGGGATACTTACACCGAGAGCAAGTCAGACGGTATGCTGTATGTCTTTTTAAATATGATCAATATGGCGATTTTGCTGTCTGCAAACCTTGGCGTCATGAATCTGCTTCCATTGCCGGCATTGGACGGTGGCAGACTGGTATTTTTTATCATAGAAGCGATCCGCGGCAAGCGTCTGGATCCGCAAAAGGAAGGCATGGTTCATTACGTCGGGCTGATTGTATTAATGGTATTGATGGTCGTTGTGATGGGCAATGACATACGAAAGCTGTTCATGTAGCTGGAGAGGTGACAGAAATGGGAATTACCGACAATAAGAGAAATGGAAACATACAGAGAATGCATACAAAGACGGTACAGATCGGTGACCGCATCATTGGTGGCGGCCATCCAATCCTGATTCAGTCTATGACGAATACAAAGACGCAGGATGTGGCAGCGACTGTGGCACAGATTCTGGAGCTGGAGCGTGCGGGCTGCGAGATCATCCGCTGTGCAGTGCCGGATATGGAGGCAGCAAAGGCACTTGCGCAGATCAAGCAGCAGATTCATATTCCGCTTGTCGCTGATATTCACTTTGATTACCGGCTGGCGGTCGCTGCGATGGAAAACGGCGCGGATAAGATCCGGATTAATCCGGGCAATATCGGCAGTGCTGAACGTGTCAAGGCAGTCGTTGACTGTGCAAGGGAGCACCAGATCCCGATCCGGGTCGGTGTCAACAGCGGATCACTGGAAAAACCGCTGTTGGAAAAATATGGCGGCGTGACGGCAGAGGGACTGGTTGAGAGTGCATTGGATAAAGTGCACCTCATAGAGGATATGGGCTATGATCATCTGGTGATCAGTATTAAATCCTCAGATGTGATGATGTGTGTGCGTGCACATGAGCTGATTGCTGCGCAGACGGATCATCCATTGCATGTCGGTATCACGGAGGCAGGCACACTGACACGTGGAACCATCAAATCATCCGTTGGTCTCGGTCTGATTTTAGGTCAGGGAATTGGCGATACGATCCGTGTGTCCCTGACAGGGGCACCGATTGAAGAGATCAAATGCGCCAAGCTGATCTTAAAGACACTCGGACTTCGGGACGGCGGCGTGGAGGTCGTCTCATGCCCAACCTGTGGACGGACACAGATTGACCTGATCTCACTCGCCGGACAGGTTGAGAATCTGGTAGAACAGTATCCACTGGATATCAAGGTCGCTGTGATGGGCTGCGTGGTAAATGGTCCCGGGGAGGCGAGAGAGGCAGATCTGGGTGTGGCAGGCGGCATAGGTGAGGGCTTGCTGATGAAGCACGGCCAGATTATTAAAAAAGTGCCGGAGGCAGAACTTCTGGGTGCATTGCAAGAGGAACTGGATCATTGGGGTGAATAAATAGTGGCGAAAGCGTTTTTTGAGGTGTTTCCGACGCTCGATGTAGCATCGGACATCAAACAGCTGCTCAGTAATGTACAGATCGAGAAAGTCAGCACGAACCGTGCGAAGGACATCTACCGGATCTATGTGTACAGTACGAGATTAATTCCAAAAAAATATATTTTTCAGTTGGAGCGTGACATTCATCAGCAGATCTTTGGTGGCAGGGATCTGAAGGTGAAGATCAGGGAGCGCTATCAGCTTTCCGCGCAGTATACGGCAAAGTCACTGCTGGATGTCTATGATGACAGTATCCGGCTGGAATTAAAGGACTATTCTGCTGTATTATATAGTCTGTATCGTTCAGCACCGATGGAGTTTGTCGATGAGACGCATCTGATGCTGCATATGCCGCGTACCGTACTCGCGCAGGAGCGTGGCGAAGAACTGGTCGATATTTTAGAGAAGATCGTCTGTGACCGCTGTGGCATCACACTGGTGATTGACCTTCAGTTTGAACAGCCAAAGGCGAACAGGCACAAGGAAGAATCTGATAAGCAGATGGAGCTTGCGATACACAGGATTGTCCAGCATTCGTCACTGGCTGAAAAGCATGTGCGCGAGGATGGCAGCCTGATGGAGTGGAAGGACGAACCGCAGGAATTATCCGGCGCTGGCACGCAGCATCCAAAGAGGACAGATGCGCAGGAAAAAGCAGCAAAATCTGCAAAAGAGCGGCCGATGCCTCCTTCACAGAAGACATTTTCTGCAGGCGGAAGGGGAAATGCGTCATCAGGTGGTTTCACAAAGGGTGGATTTACCCGCAAGCGGTCAGACAATCCGGATGTGCTGTATGGCCGTGATTTTGATGAGGAAGATATGCCGATCAGCCAGATACAGGGTGAGATCGGAGATGTCGTGATCAGAGGCAGGATCACAGCTACCGATGAGCGTGAGATCCGTGGTGAGAAGACGATCCTTTTTCTCACGGTCACGGATTTTACCGATACGATGGTGATCAAGATCTTTACGAGGAATGAAGATCTCGATGAACTGCGGGGATCTTTAAAAAAGGGCGCGTTTGTCAAAATCAAAGGTGTGGCATCGCTGGATCGTTTTGATCATGAACTGACGGTGGCATCTGTGATGGGTATTAAGAAAATCCCGGATTTTACAACAAAGCGTGTAGATCAGTCCGTGCGCAAACGTGTAGAGCTGCACTGCCATACAAAGATGAGTGATATGGACGGTGTATCCGATGTCGGGGATATTATCGCACAGGCGGTCGCATTTGGACATCACAGTATCGCGATCACGGATCATGGTGCAGTGCAGGCGTTCCCGGTTGCAAACCATGCGATTCCAAAGGGAGCTGATTTCAAGCTGATCTATGGTGTCGAGGCATATCTCGTAGATGATACCAAACGGATCGTGAAACATCCGGCTGGACAGGATTTTCAGGGAGATTATGTTGTATTCGATCTTGAGACAACCGGTTTTAGTCCCAAGAAGAACCGTATTATCGAGATCGGAGCCGTAAAGGTGCAAGGCGGCGCGATCACAGAGCGCTTCTCAACATTTGTGAATCCGCAGATCCCGATCCCGTTCGATATTGAGGAGCTGACAGGCATCCGTGACGACATGGTGATCGATGCACCGCTGATCGCAGAGATTCTGCCTGCATTTATGGAATTTTGCAAGGGCTGTGTGATGGTGGCACACAATGCAGAATTCGATATGAGTTTCATACAAAAAAATTGTGAAGATCTGCATCTTTCCTGTGATTTTACGGTGGCAGATACGGTAGCGATGGCTCGTTTTCTGCTGCCGCAGCTCAACCGGTACAAGCTGGATACCGTTGCAAAGGCAGTCGGTGTGTCGCTGGAGAATCATCACCGTGCAGTAGATGATGCTGCATGCACGGCAGAGATTTTTGTGAAATTTATCGAGATGTTTGAGAGCAGACATATTACAACGCTCGATGAACTAAACGAGAAAGGTATTCCAACGGCTGAAGCAATTCAGAAGATGCCGACGTATCATGCAATCATACTGGCAAAAAATGATATTGGGCGTGTAAACCTGTACCGGTTGGTCTCCCTGTCGCATCTGACTTACTATCACAAGCGGCCGCGTATCCCTAAGAGCGAACTGCAAAAATACAGGGAAGGCCTGATTTTAGGATCTGCGTGTGAAGCCGGGGAGTTGTATCAGGCATTGTTAAACGGCAGACCTGCGCAGGAGATCGCACGCTTAGTGGAGTTTTATGATTATCTGGAGATACAGCCGGTCGGAAACAATGCATTTATGCTGCGTGATCCAAAGAGTCCGGTCAATTCCGTAGAGGATATCCAGGATCTGAACCGTCAGATTGTACAGCTCGGGGAAGATTTCCACAAATTGGTGGTAGCGACCTGTGATGTCCATTTCCTGAATCCGGAGGATGAGATCTACCGCCGGATCATTATGGCTGGAAAAGGTTTTTCCGATGCGGATGAGCAGGCTCCGCTGTATCTGCGCACGACCGAGGAGATGCTCGGGGAGTTCCAGTATCTCGGTAGTGAAAAGGCAGAGGAGATCGTCATCACGAACACGAATAAGATCGCTGATATGTGTGAAAAGATCTCACCGGTGCGGCCGGATAAGTGTCCGCCGGTCATCGAGAACTCGGATCAGATGCTGCGCGATATCTGTTATAACAAGGCGCATGAGATGTATGGTCCAAATCTGCCGGAGATCGTATCGGAACGGTTGGAGCGTGAACTGAATTCGATTATCGGAAACGGTTACGCCGTGATGTATATTATCGCGCAGAAGCTCGTATGGAAGTCTAATGAGGACGGATATCTGGTAGGATCACGTGGATCAGTCGGATCATCGTTTGTGGCGACGATGTCCGGTATCACGGAGGTCAATCCGCTCAGCCCACATTATTACTGTAAAAATTGTCATTTTGTAGACTTTGATTCGCCGGAAGTCAAGGCATTTGCTGGACGCGGTGGCTGTGACATGCCGGATCGGTACTGTCCAAACTGTGGTGAGCCGCTGGAAAAAGACGGATTTGATATTCCGTTCGAGACGTTCCTTGGATTTAAAGGAGATAAAGAGCCGGATATTGACCTGAATTTTTCAGGGGATTATCAGAGTAAGGCGCATAAATATACGGAGGTTATCTTCGGTGCAGGGCAGACGTTCCGCGCCGGTACGATCGGTACACTGGCGGATAAGACTGCTTATGGATATGTGAAAAAATATTTTGAAGAGCGTGGCGTACATAAGCGTAGTTGTGAGATCGAACGTATTCTCGCCGGCTGCGTCGGCGTGCGTCGGACGACCGGACAGCATCCGGGTGGTATCGTTGTGCTGCCGGTCGGTGATGAGATCTATTCGTTTACACCGATCCAGCATCCGGCAAATGATATGACGACGGATACGATCACGACACATTTTGAGTATCATTCCATTGACCATAACCTGTTAAAGCTGGATATACTCGGACACGATGATCCGACCATGATCCGTATGCTCGAGGATCTGACAGGGATCAATGCGCAGAAGATCCCGCTCGATGATGCGAGTGTTATGTCATTGTTTCAGAATACAAACGCACTTCAGATCACCCCGGATGATATCAGCGGCTGCAAGCTCGGCGCACTCGGCATCCCGGAGTTTGGTACGGACTTTGCGATGGGCATGTTGATTGACACGCAGCCGCAGGAGTTTTCCGATCTGGTTCGTATCGCAGGACTGTCACATGGAACCGATGTATGGCTCGGTAATGCACAGACACTGATCAAGGAGGGTACAGCGACGATCTCGACGTGTATCTGTACGCGTGATGATATCATGACCTATCTGATCGGTATGGGCGTGGAGTCTGAGGAGTCGTTCAAGATCATGGAGGCCGTGCGAAAAGGCATGGTCGCAAAGGGCAAATGTGATAAGTGGGAAGAATGGAAACAGGATATGAAAGACCACAAGGTACCGGACTGGTATATCTGGTCGTGTGAAAAGATCAAATACATGTTCCCAAAGGCGCATGCGGCAGCTTATGTTATGATGGCATGGCGTATCGCGTATTGTAAGGTATTTTATCCGCTCGCGTATTATGCAGCGTTTTTCTCAATCCGCGCCAAAGCGTTTAACTATGAAGTCATGTGCATGGGCAAAGAACGGCTGAATTATTATATGCAGGACTATGAGCGGCGCAGTGCTGAGGCGGCAAAGGAGAACAAGAAGCTGCCGCCGGTGGAACAGGATGCCTACCGTGATATGCGGATTGTGCAGGAGATGTATGCCAGAGGCTATGAATTCCTGCCGATTGATATTTACCGGGCGGATGCGAGATATTTTCAAGTCATCGACGGCAAGCTGATGGCATCGCTCAATACGATTGACGGCATGGGTGATACGGCTGCGGATACAGTTGTGGAAGCTGCAAAAGACGGTCCGTTTTTATCGCGGGATGATTTCAGACAGCGCACAAAGGTATCACAGAAGATTATAGAAAATATGGCAGATATGGGTATGTTCGGTGATCTGCCCGCGACGAACCAGATCAGTCTGTTTGACCTGGTCTAGGGGGCATACCGGGATAAAACGAAAGAGAATGCAGGAGTTTATTATAGTATGAAGGATCTATCAGAAATCAGAAAAGATATCGATGTCATTGACCGGCAGATCATAGATCTGTACAAACAGCGGATGGAGCTGACAACAGAAGTCGCTGAGTATAAGATCTCAACCGGAAAAGCAGTGCTCGACCGGCAGAGAGAAAAGAGTAAGCTCGATACACTCTCGGCGATGGTCGATACGGAGTTTTCAAAAAACGGTGTGCGTGAGCTGTTTGGGCAGATTATGTCCACGAGCAGGAAAAAACAGTATCAACTGCTGACGGAGCGGGGACGAGCCGAAGAACTCGGATTGACAGAGATCCCGGAACTGAAGAAAGAGGGGATACGCGTCGTCTATCAGGGTGTGGAAGGTGCGTATGCACATCTCGCGCTGATATCCTACTTTGGTGAACAGACAGAAAAATTCCATGTTGATACATGGCGCGATGCGATGGAGGCAATCAGACATGGACAGGCTGATTATGCGGTACTTCCGTTTGAAAATTCATCCGCAGGCATTGTAGCGGAGAACTATGATCTGCTGCGCGAATACGGCTATTATATTGTAGGGGAGCAGACGATACCGATCAATCATTGCCTGCTTGGATTACCGGGTGCAAAACGCAGTGATATCAAATGTGTCTATTCGCATCCGCAGGCACTGGCACAGTGTTCGAGATTTTTGGAGCAGCACCGCGAATGGGAGACGATCCCACAGAAAAATACAGCGATGTCTGCAAAAAAAGTATGTGACGATGCGGATCCCGCGCAGGCAGCGATCGCCAGTCATCTGACAAGTGAGCTGTATGGGCTGCATATTCTGGATGAAGGAATCCAGAATAACAGTATGAACGAGACGCGTTTTATTATTGTCAGCCGGAAAAATGAGTACATTGCAGGTGCATCCAAGATCAGTATCTGCGTACAGCTGAAGCATGAGTCTGGTGCACTGTACCATGCGCTCAGCCATTTTATATTTAATGGGCTCAATATGACGAGCATTGAGTCCAGGCCGATCCCCGGACGCAACTGGGAATATCAGTTTTTTATAGATTTTGACGGCAATCTGAGGGAGGCTGCGGTGCAGAATGCGCTGCGCGGATTAAAAGAGGAGACATTAGATCTAAAGATTTTCGGTAACTATTAACGAACCGTAAGATTTGAGGGAGAAGGGTATCTATGGGCGTGACAACATTCGCGGCAATTTATGTAGGCTCCTATGAAGTGAGCCTCAAAGTATTTGAGATTTCAGAAAAAAGAAAAATCCGCACGGTAGATTTCATCCGCAGCCGTGTGGAACTTGGCAAGGATGTGTTTCATGGTGGAGGGGTCGGCTATGAACTGGTCGATGATGTCTGCGATGTGATGCTGGAGTTTTGCGGGATCATGGATGGCTATCGTGTAGATGCATATGAAGCATATGCAGGTCCTGCGCTGTACCATGCAGCCAACTGCCTGTTTGTGCTGGATCAGATTGAACGGCGCACCGGTATCAGGCTGAAGCTGCTGCGCAATTCGGAGCATCGCTTTTTATCGTACAAGTGTGCAACCTCCAAGCCGGAATTTGACCGGATGACCGGAGAGAGTGCTGCATTTGTCAATGTCGGAGGCGGTGAACTGCAGATCACGTTGTTTGTGCACGGTGCTGTACTCACAACGCAGCATCTGGTGCTGGGGACGATGCGGCTCGCACAATTGTTCCCGAATGGCAGCATGCGGCCGGAACATATGCGCAAGCAGATGAAAGAGCTGATTGACAAGGAAATGAGTGTGTTCAAGGCGCAGTATTATCAGAACCGCACGATCAAATATCTTATACTGACCGGCGATTACAGCACAGAGATCATGCGGTGTATGGATAAAAATCTGGACAACATGACCGTAGATGCGGAGAAATTGTCCGGATATCTCAAGCATCTGGAGAAAAAAGATAATGAACAGATTGCGGAGGCACTCGGACTCTCGGATGACTCCGATCGTCTGCTCATACCATCGATTATATTATACCGCAGGATTGTTGAGACATTATCGGCAGATGCCGTATGGGTACCGGGTATCGATATCAGTGACGGTATCGTCTATGATTATGCACTGCGCCATCGCTATATGAAACCGGTACATGATTTTGAAAAGGATGTGCTCTCAGCGGCGCACTCACTGTCACAGCGCTACATGAGTTATTCGCCGCACATTGATGCACTCGTGGAGATGAGCAGCCTGATCTATGATGCAATGAAAAAAACACATGGAATGGGTAAGCATGAAAAATTGCTGCTGCAGACAGCTGCGATACTGCATGATTGTGGCAAATATGTGAGCTTTGCCAACGCGCCGCAGTGTGCGTATGACATTATTCTGGCATCAGAGATCATGGGACTGTCACATCTGGACCGTGTGATTGTCGCCAGTATCGTCAAGTACAACACGTATCCGCTCGCCCCGTATGAGCAGGTCAGTGATGTACTGGATCGGGACAGCTATCTGATTGTTGCAAAGTGTGCGGCTATTTTGCGTGTGGCAAATGCGATGGACCGCAGCCACAAGCAGAAATTTAAAAATGTACGTGCAGTCAGAAAGGGAAAACAGCTCGTCATATCTGTGGAGACATCGGATGGAATGATGCTGGAAAAGACGATGTTTGATACCAAGGCGGGCATGTTTGAGGATGTGTTCAGCATGCAGCCAGTTGTAAAGGAAAAACGCAACTATCATGTTTCTGAATAAAACCAGGTTACAGAGACAGAATGGGGGATGTATGGACAAGGAAAAAACAATCGATTATGCAAATGCAAAATATTATGAAAACCGCGAACTGAGCTGGCTGAAATTCGACCACCGTGTACTCAGTGAAGCCCGTGACAAGACGATTCCGCTGTTGGAGCGGACAAAGTTTGTCAGTATTACATCATCAAATCTGGATGAGTTTTTTATGGTTCGTGTCGCGTCTTTAAAAGATATGGTGCATGCCAAATATAAAAAGACAGATATTGCCGGGATGACTGCCACGCAGCAGTTGGAGAAGATCAATCAGCAGACCAGGCAGCTGGTCGAGCTGCAGTATTCGACATATAACCGTTCGCTGCAGCCACAGCTGAAGGCACAGGGCATCTATGTCTATGACCGCATGGAGGATCTGGGTGAGGCACAGCGCAGATCGGCAGAGCAGTATTTCGATGAGATCGTATATCCGGTACTGACGCCGATGGCGGTAGATGCGTCCAGGCCATTTCCGCTGATTCGCAACAAGACACTCAATATCGGTGCATTGATCCGCAAGGAGGAGGAAAATGTATTCGCGACTGTCCAGGTGCCGTCCGTACTGCCGCGGCTCGTTCCGTTGCCGACGGAAACCGAGGATGAGTATGCTTTTGTGCTATTGGAGCAGCTGATCATACACAATATCGGCAGATTATTTTCCAACTATCAGGTATTGTGTACAAGCCCTTACCGGATCATGCGCAATGCCGATCTGCCGATCGATGAGGATGAAGCCAATGATCTGCTCAAAGAGATAGAAAAACAGCTAAAGAAACGCCAATGGGGTGAAGTCATCCGTCTCGAGGTAGACGGTGACATCGATAAGGAACTGCTTTCAATCCTGAAAAAAGAACTTGATGTGGCGGGCGAAGATGTATTTAAACTCAGTGGACCGCTGGATCTGACTTTTTTAATGAAACTGTACGGTCTTGACGGCAAGGACGAACTGCGCTATGCACCGTATCAGCCACAGCCGGTACCGCAGCTTGCAGGGGAGGCGAATATCTTTGATGCGATTAAGCAGGGAGATATTCTGCTGCATCATCCCTACCAGACCTTCCAGCCGGTTGTAGACTTTATACGGCAGGCTGCAAATGATCCACAGGTACTTGCGATCAAACAGACCTTGTATCGTGTGAGTGGCAATTCGCCGATCATAGCATCACTGGCACAGGCCGCCGAGAATGGCAAGCAGGTGACGGTTCTCGTTGAGCTGAAAGCCCGTTTTGACGAGGAAAACAATATTGTCTGGGCGAAGAAGCTCGAGAAAGCAGGCTGCCATGTCATTTACGGACTGGTCGGGCTGAAAACACACAGCAAGATCGCGCTCGTTGTGCGCAAGGAAGAAAACGGCATCTGCCGATATGTCCATCTCGGCACCGGTAATTATAACGATTCGACAGCAAAGCTGTATACGGATTGTGGCATTTTCACCTGTTCCGAGGCGATCGGAGAGGATGCAACAGCTGTGTTTAACATGTTGTCAGGCTATTCGGAGCCGCTGAGCTGGAACCATCTGGTTGTAGCACCGATCTGGATGCGCAAGAAGTTCTTAAAGCTCATCCGCAGGGAGACGCGCAATGCACTTGATGGAAAAGAGGCGCGCATCGAGGCAAAGATGAATTCATTATGTGACCGCCACATCATCGCTGCTTTGTATGAGGCATCGGCTGCCGGGGTACAGATTGACCTGATCGTGCGGGGAATCTGCTGTCTGCGGGTCGGTATCCCCGGTGTGAGTGAAAACATCCGTGTGCGCTCGATCGTTGGTAATTTTCTGGAGCATAGCCGTATTTTCTATTTTTATAACAACGGCAATGAGGAATACTATATGGGAAGTGCTGACTGGATGCCGAGAAACCTGGACCGCCGTGTGGAGATCATCTTCCCGGTGCTGGATCCGCAGCTGCAAAAGCAGGTGCGCCATATTCTCGAGGTAGAGCTGGAGGATAATGTAAAAGCACATCTGATGCTGGCAGATGGTACCTATGCAAAACAGGACAAGCGTGGAAAAGTGCTTGTCAATTCCCAGCAGCAGTTCTGTGATGAAGCGATGGCACAGACGGCTTCGCGGGAGAATGTATGCAGAGAGCGTGTGTTTATTCCGGCAGAGCCGAAAGAATAGGCATCACATCGTAAAAATCATGGAAAAATACAGGTAATTACAGGCAATTACAGGCAACTACAGTAGGTAAGGAACAGAACAAATGAGTAAGATTATATTTTCAGATCTCGATGGCACATTGCTCAATGATGACAAACAGATATCAACAGGCAACCGGGAGGCGATCCGCCGGGCAACGAGGGCGGGGCACTCCTTTGTCATCGCGACAGGCAGACCGTTTGAGAGTGCAAAAAAAGTATCCGATTCGCTTGGTTTAAATGAAGAGGGCTGCTATATCGTGTCCTATAATGGGGCACATGTCTATGATTGTTACAGGCAGGAGGTGCTGCTGCACCGGACACTGGGGCGGCCGGTTGTGGAGCAGTTATTTGCACTGGCAGACGAGGCAGGGCTGTATATCCATACCTATCAAAATGGAGAGGTATTGACGAAAGCAGACACGGAGGAACTCCGCTGGTATGTCAGCCATACAAATCTGGTTCCGATGCCGCGCGCGGATGTGTTGGATTATCTGACGACAGACCCCAGTAAAATGATTGTGATCAGCTTAAATGAGCATGACAGACTCGAGCAGTTCCGTGTGCAGCAGGAAGCATGGTCACACGGCAGATGCCGGATGATCTTTTCAACTCCGAAATACTTAGAGATTGTACCGGATGGGGTATCCAAGCAGCTGGGGATTCATTTCCTGGCAGGAAAACTAGGCGTGAACCCGGCGGATACGATCGCCATCGGAGATGAGATGAATGACTGTGAGATGATAGAAGCTGCCGGACTTGGCGTTGCAATGAGCAACGCCAATCCGGATGTCAAACCCATTGCGGATTATGTGACACAGGCAACGAATAATGAGGACGCGATCGCAGAAGTGATCGAGCGGTTTGTCCCGCTATAAAATATCAAATCACTTTATGCGTGCGATGCGAGGATCTGTGCATGCTTGTCCTGAATTTTCTCCAACAATGAATATGGAATGTAGAGCTTTCCGCGGCCTTTTCCAAGCGACAGATCCGGTTTGTTGGTACCGTGGAAATCAGAACCGCCGGATATGAGCAGTCCTTCAGAGCGTGCAAGCTCCTTATAGATCTGTTCGTCAGCAGGTGTATTTTCGGAATAGATCGCCTCAATACCGGCGAGGCCGTGTGCTTTCATCTCGGTAATCATGCGCGTCAGTTTTGTGCGCTCCATATGATACATGACCGGATGTGCGAGAACCGGTACACCGCCTGCCGCTAAAATATAGTCTACGGCCTGCATTGGTGTGATCTTGGGACGACCAACGTAGCAGGGACAGCCGTCACCGATATATTTTGCAAACGCAGTCTTCATATCGGGAATATAGCCTTTATCCAGCAGAAATCTGGCAATATGGGCGCGGGTGATGACCGCATCGGGGAATTTTGCTTCCAGTGCTTCCTGTGTGATGTCGAATCCAAACGCGCGCAGCTTTTCAAGCATATAGACATTGCGGTTGTCTCTGGCTGCGCGGAAATCTGCCATCTGTTTCTGTAATGTTTCATTTTGGATATCAATGTAGAACCCGAGTACATGAATCTCGGTTCCTTCATATTCGGTCGACAATTCGACACCCGGGATGAGCTCGATACCGGCTGCTTTTGCGGCTGCTTCAGCCTCTGTGATACCATCGGTTGTGTCGTGGTCGGTCAGTGCAAATGCAGAGAGCCCGGCGCGGGCTGCTTCTGCCACAAGTTCTGTGGGGGTGCATGTTCCGTCCGAAGCATTTGAATGTACATGAAGATCTATGATACGTGTATCCATGGGATGAACCTCCTTTTCCAAATCGGCAAAATCTGCTGCCTTCACTGTATCACACGGCAGTTTCAGTCCAGACAATGCCACCAGTGAACAGTAACTGCATTATAGCATAGAAATGATATGAATTATAGATGAATTACAGATAAATTATATATAAATTACACAAAAAAATGGTTGACAAATAATTCTTTATTGCAGAAAATAATATTTAGGATGTATCGGGCGTTAGGCTAGATACATATTCGTAAATTCACAAAGGAGAAGGAACATGGACAAGAAACTTAATAACATGAAAATCGGTGCACGACTAAAAAAAGCCTTTAACAGAATCGTTATAACATTTTCGATTCTGTCAGTGTTGATTTTAGTCATGACAATCGTTGTGGCGGATGAATACAAGAATATATTGGATTATAAGGCATATCCGCAGGGTGATATCGCGCTGGCGATGAAGGAGGCATCGGAGGTGAGATCTTCCCTGAGAGGTGAGATCGGTTTCGAGTCAGAGGAACTCATTGAGAAGATGGCAGATCAGCATACGCAGGCAATTGAGGCGTTTGAGACACAGCTGGAGGAACTGAACAAAACAATAACTGACGCTGCTGACGCGCAGGCTCTTTCGGAAGTGACGGATGCATGGGAAGCATATAAAACGATAGATGCTACCGTGGCTGAAATGGGTGCGAGCATGGATGACGAAAAATCACAGCAGGCGCAGGAATTGATGGTCGCTGAGGCAGCGCCGAAATACGAGGCATTGACCAATGCCATACAGTCTATGATGGATCTGAACGTGTCTTCCGGCAATGCAGACCGTGCAAAGATCAAGGTCATTATCGTAGTTCTGTTAGTGGGCACACTGCTTCTGATTGTGCTGTCGGCGCTGTATTCTGGAAGGCTTGCAGTTGCCATTTCACGTGGCATAGAGAAGCCGCTGCATGAATTGATGGCTCGTTTCAGTACCTTTGCAGAGGGTGATATCGATTCCCCGTTCCCGGATATACAGTCCAAGGATGAGATTAAGGAACTGGTAGATGCTGTGGTTGTGATGTCTGAGCGTATCAGGGTGATCATCACAGATTCCGGCAGGCTTTTAGATGAGATGTCCAAGGGTAATTTTGCGATCAGAACCGAATGCGAGGAGTCATACATGGGCGCATTTACAGATCTGCTGATGGGTATCCGCAAAGTAATCCAGCAAATGGGAACGACTGTCAGAGGCGTCAATGAAGCATCAGATCAGGTACTCGCAGGATCAACCAATCTCTCAGACGCTTCACAGGCAATGGCAGAGGGTGCGACGGATCAGGCAGCATCCATTCAGGAGATGCAGGCGACGATCACTGAACTGACGAGTGGGATCAAGACAACTGCTGATGAGCTCGGCACGGCATACGAAGAGGCACACAAATATGCACAGCTTGCAGAGGGAAGCCGCAAGGATATGGATGCATTGGTGCAGGCAATGACACGCATCAGTGAGACATCCGGTAAGATAGGAGAGATCATCGTTCAGATAGAGGATATCGCGAGTCAGACAAATCTGCTCTCGCTCAATGCATCTATTGAGGCAGCACGCGCCGGTGAGGCAGGCAAAGGCTTTGCCGTTGTTGCCGATCAGATCCGGAATCTGGCAGAGCAGAGCGCACAGTCTACAGTGGATTCCAAGGAATTGATAGAGGCAGCGATCCGCGAGGTTGAGGAGGGCAATGTATACGCTGAAAAGGCTTCGAATTCCCTGCTGGAAGTAGTGGAAGGCATACATACAGTTGCTGACAGTGCGAAAAAGGTGACGGATCTATCGCTCGAGCAGGCAGAGAGCATGGAGCAGGTAACGGAAACTGTGGAGCGGATTGCGGGGGTTGTCCAGAGCAATTCGGCTACTGCAGAGGAAACTTCTGCAACAAGCCAGGAGCTTACCGCACAGGCTACTTCGTTGAACGAGCTGGTATCGATCTTCAAATTAGGAGAACAGTGATAGTGCTTTCAGCCCGTGCCATTCATATGGCGCGGGCGTTACTGTTGTAAAAAGGGTTGTAAAAAGAATGAAAATACACTTGACAATCGGCAGATGCTATGTTACATTAAATGAGTTGAAAACAGCAAGTAGAGTATCCACTCTCACCTTAGCACAATCGCGTGACTTGGGTTCATATGTATTCGACCGTGATTTTTAACAGATCAGAATATGATCAGATCACGGGAAATCGAATGTCGTAGGTGGATGCAGATATTGTATCCGCTTTTTTTCGGGTAAAGGCTGCTGTTTGAGAGACTGTCGTATGAGTCAGAACCAATATAAAAATGGAGGTGTGGTGTCATTAGCGAATTAATGATTAACGAACAGATTAGAGACAAAGAGGTTCGTGTGATTGGAGAGAACGGAGATCAGTTAGGAGTTATGCCGATCAAGGAGGCAATGCGTCTGGCAGATGAAGCAGAGCTTGATCTGGTGAAGATCGCGCCTACGGCAAAACCGCCCGTATGCAAGATCGTAGATTACGGTAAGTATCGTTATGAACTTGCACGTAAGGAAAAAGATGCGAGAAAGAAACAGAAAACGGTAGAACTGAAAGAAGTACGTCTTTCTCCGAATATTGATTCCAATGATCTGAATACAAAGATCAATGCTGCCAGAAAGTTTATCGGAAAAGGAAATAAGGTGAAGATCACGCTTCGTTTCCGGGGCAGGGAGATGGCACATATGCAGCAGAGCCGTCATATCTTAGACGACATTGCTGAACAGCTGGCTGATATCGCAGTTGTAGAGAAAGCGCCGAAGCAGGAGGGCAGAAGCCTCGCAATGGTGCTTGGAGAGAAAAAATAAGAAGAACATTTAAAGGAGGAATTTATTATGCCTAAGATCAAAACAAAAAGAGCTGCTGCAAAGCGCTTTACAAAAACCGGTAGCGGAAACTTAAAGAGAAATAAAGCTTACAAGAGCCATATCTTAACCAAGAAAACTACAAAGCGTAAGAGAAATTTAAGACAGGCTGCAATGACAGATGCAACAAATGTAAAGACAATGAAGAAGATCTTACCTTATCTGTAAGAGTTTGTGAAGGAGGAAATAAGAAATGGCAAGAGTTAAAGGTGGTTTAAACGCTAAGAAGAAACATAATCGTACTTTGAAGTTAGCTAAGGGATACAGAGGAGCCCGTTCTAAGCAGTATCGTATCGCTAAGCAGTCCGTTATGAGAGCACTTACCAGCTCATACGCAGGACGTAAGCAGAAGAAGAGACAGTTCCGTCAGTTATGGATCGCACGTATCAACGCTGCAGCACGTATGAATGGTTTATCATACAGCAGAATGATGCACGGCTTAAAGTTAGCCGGTGTTGACATGAACCGTAAGATGTTAGCAGAGCTGGCAGTAAATGATGCAGAGGGATTTGCAGCATTAGCAGAAGTAGCTAAGGCAAAGTTAGCTTAATCGCTGAACATCAGATTGATTAGAAAAATAAGGTGGCAGATATTCGGTTGGATATCTACCGCCTTTTTTGATTCATAGGAAATCCCTATCATAAAAATAAAACATTTGTCCGGTGAAAGAAACGTCTGTTGTGGTCACGGTGTCTGTGTGCGGGCATCTGTCCGGTATTTTTTCGGAGAGATTCCTTTGATTTTATGGAACGCTTTGGAAAAATAGAGATTATTTTCAAAGCCGACGGAATTGGCGATCGCCGTGACTGAGAGATCCGTCTGTTTGAGCAGCGCACATGCCTGCCGGATGCGGAAATTAGTCAGATATTCCTTGGGCGAACATTGCAATACCTTTTCAAAGGAGCGGAACAGATGGCTGCGGCTCAGACCGACGTATGCCGCCACATCCTCTACCGTGATCGGATAGGAATAATTGGCGCTGATGTAGGAGGTTGCTTTTTGCACATAGCCATCGTAGGAGGTCTGCGGCGGCTTTTTCGTGGCTCCCTGCATGAACAATGCGAGCGCAGTATACAGCCGTCCGGTCATCTCGACCGACTGTTTAAATTCATTGCCGCGCACCTCGTAGATGCACAACAACTGGTGCCGGATCTGCTCTCCAAAGGGAGTGTCAGTGATATAGGGATGTTCCTTTGTGAAATCGGTAGCGTTTAAGATCGAGAGCGCATCGCTGCCGTTAAATCCGACCCAGGCGTATTCCCACGGATCATCAACATCCGCATAGTAGGTGATCTCCTGATTCGGATAAACCAAAAAAGCATCACCGGCATGCAGCTCATAGCTTTTTTTGTTCTGTTCATAGTGTCCGCAGCCGGAAATCACATAGTGGATCAGGTAGTGGTCGCGCACGCCGGGTCCCCATTGGTGGAGCGCGTCGCATTTCTGGTATCCGACATTGTAGACAGATAGCGATACGAGTTCTTTTTTTGTCGCTTTGTAGGAATTTTTATAGTTCATGGATGCGGTTTGCGTATGCATGGCGGCTGATCCTTTCTTCTGGTGGTATCGTGACCGTATCGACAATCACATGAATCATAGCTTGTGACTGGATAGGACACTTGTTATTATACCTGCTCAGGCAACATTTTTCCATGTTCCGCATACATTTTTTTCTGGATTTTTCCACAAAAAGAGTTAGACTAATACTAACGACAGATACAAAATATGTAGACATACAGTTATGATTAAGAAAGGCGGTAGTGATATGGCAATTTTAGTGACAGGCGGAGCCGGTTATATCGGCAGCCATACATGTGTGGAACTGCTGGATGCGGGATATGAGGTCGTTGTACTCGACAATCTCTCAAATGCGAGTGAGAAATCGCTGGAACGTGTGGAGGCGCTGACCGGGAAAAAGGTGACATTTTATAAAGGTGATATTTTAGACCGTGAGATCTTAAACGAGATCTTTGCAAAGGAGACGATCGACAGTTGTATTCATTTTGCAGGCTTAAAGGCAGTCGGGGAATCCGTTGCAAAACCGTGGGAATATTATGAGAACAATATTGCCGGTACATTGACACTTGTGGATGTTATGAGACAGAACGGCTGCAAAAATATCATTTTCTCATCATCAGCGACTGTATATGGCGATCCTGCTGAGATTCCGATCACGGAGAACTGCCCGAAGGGACAGTGCACGAATCCGTATGGCTGGACAAAATCGATGCTGGAGCAGATTCTGACCGATATGCAGAAGGCAGATCCGGAGTGGAACGTGATCCTACTTCGTTATTTCAATCCGATCGGCGCGCATCCGAGCGGAACGATGGGAGAGAACCCGAACGGTATCCCGAACAACCTGATGCCGTATATCACACAGGTTGCAGTCGGCAAGCTCGAGCAGCTCGGCGTATTTGGCGATGACTATGATACACCGGACGGAACCGGCGTGCGTGATTATATCCATGTGGTGGATCTGGCACGCGGACATGTAAAGGCGTTGAAGAAGTTTGAAGAAAATGAGGGGCTGAGCATCTACAACCTCGGCACCGGACACGGCTACAGTGTGCTGGATATCGTGAAGAACTTTGAGGCGGCAAATGATATCAAGATTCCTTATGTCATCAAGGCGCGCAGACCGGGAGACATCGCGACCTGTTATTGTGATCCTTCCAAGGCGAAACGTGAGCTCGGCTGGGAAGCTGAGTATGGTATCCGCGAGATGTGTGCGGATTCATGGAGATGGCAGAAGAACAATCCGAACGGCTATGAGGAAGCGTAGAAATAATTTGTAAAAATATGAAGTGTATGTGAATTTGAAAAAAACTATTGACTTTTACCAGATCGTCTGATAGTATAATAAGCGGTTCGTTGGTCAAGCGGTTAAGACGCCGCCCTCTCACGGCGGAAACACGGGT